>ENA-OOYV01000290-OOYV01000290.1-human-gut-metagenome-genome-assembly--contig:-NODE-290-length-37722-cov-2.113760_pt1 | contig 37722 bp, 54 predicted proteins | sample MGYA00241704_ERZ501380 | MGnify/ENA primary metagenome ERZ501380 (study PRJEB25962, sample SAMEA2042984) | human gut metagenome | biome: human gut; feature: human-associated habitat; material: faeces...
CAGTGCTACACAAATGGAGATGAAGATATCATTAACGCTGTGAAGACTCTTTCAACTGGTGACACTATTACAGTAAGAGGAAAGTGTACAGATGTAGGAGAGGTTATGGGATACAGCCTTGACCTTGAAGAAATCGTACAGTAACAATTGAATATGGATTATTTTGGAGAGGGATTTTTATTCCTCTCTATTTTTTTGAATTTAGGTATTGACTTATTGGGCTACATATATTATCCTAATTATAGGGCTACAGAAAGTGGGGTGAAAATATGAGTCCAAGAACAGGAAGACCAAAAAGTGAAAATCCAAAATCAAACCCTATTCACGTAAGGCTAGACAATGAAACAAAGGAAATTCTTGATGAATATTGTCAGCAAGAAGAAATTCCGAAGACAGAGGGGATAAGAAGAGGGATTCACAAATTAAAGTCTGAAATCAAAAAATAGAGATTCACACCTACCGACCAAAGTAATAGTGAATCTCCACCAAGTTAGAAGTTTCCTTCTGCAAATATTATAATGCAGACGGGGACTTCTTTCAAGAACATTTTTTTAAATTGAAAGGAGTTTTTATTATGAAAGAAATTAACTTAGAAGTAAATATTATGAAGCCAGAGGACAACAGAGCAATTCTCCATTACATTGCGGACAATCTTGTCTGCTATACCAGTCTTGCTGAACTTGCAGGATTTTGTAAAATGTACGCAGCAAAGTATGATTTTATAATGATGTCTAAGGGGGACAAATAAATGAAAGACGTTGATTTTTACGAAGACAGAGATGAATTTTACAGAGAGATTTATAGAGATGACATTAAGAAGCTGGTAGATGAACTGGGAGATGTTGATGCAATCAGGGTACTTCTTGACTATGCATTTGGCTATCGGGAACTACAAAAAGCGAAAGCAAAATCAAAGGCAAGAGCAACAGTGTAATTTGATATGGAGGTTAAGAAGATGGCAAAAGAAAATTTAGCAGTAAGTGAAATAGCATTACCGATCAGAGAATACAAAGGACAGAGAGTAGTTACTTTCAAGGACATTGATGAAGTTCACCAGAGACCGTCTGGCACAGCTAAGAGAAACTTCAACAGTCATAAGGAACATTTTATTAAGGGCGAGGATTACTTTAAGGTTACGATGTCAGAGTTCAGTACGTATCACGTACAGAATTCAGATAAGAGTGTTGGCAACCCTAATCTTGAAGTTGTTTTGTTGACAGAGAGCGGATATCTGATGGCTGTCAAGACGTTCAAAGACGAATTGTCGTGGAGCGTTCAGAGAAGACTTGTGAATACCTATTTCAAAGCGAGAGAAGTGGCAGAAATTCCGCAGAGACCGAAGGTATCTAGCATCCCGGCACCTAAACCAGTTACGTTCTACAGAAAAAACAGATATAAAATAGCAGCTATTTGCAGCAGCTACGGTGTCGAAGAAAAATTTTTGTTTGAGCTTATATTTCCTTACATTGAAGAAAAATTCGACCTTGAGGAAGCAGAAATCAGATATATTATGGGGACAGGAAAGAGACTTGAAAGCAAATTAGATTTATTTGACTTCTTCCCTGACATGGCTGAACGTGCAAAAACCGTGATTGACGGCCTTTACGAATTAAAGGTAGAACATAGAGAGGAGAAAAAGAATGGTAGTAAAGAAGTTTAAAGTAAAAGTCAGCGATATGAGAAGCACGCTGAATAATATTGAAGAGAAAATTCGCCCGATCAGCGACAGTGTGGTTACAGATTACTTTGCGGAAGACCTGCTTCCATTGGTTACGATTGCTGACAAAGTGGAGATGGGGAAGACAAAAGCACTGATCTATGCTTTCAAGCTCGGTTTTAGAGCCGGGAAGATGGAATTAAAAGAAGAATTGCTGAACAATTTCTGCAAATAATCAAAGAGGGGAGATCATTTCTCCCCTTGCTTTTTCCTTATAAACCGCTTGATTTCAAGAATCATCTGCTCTCTGCCCTCATATCTGTGGATATCATCAACATCCCTGGAAGTGATTGCGGAGCCGATATCGCGAGTATTTTCCTTGAGACGTTTGTCCAGGTACTCTAAAATGTCCTCGTACATGCCAATACTCCTTTTCTTTTTATCATAACATTTTTTCAGAACGGAGTAAAGTTCGCGGTTTTAGGGAAGAAATTTGAAATTTTCGAGAAAAAATCTAAATACCATTATATAAATACAATTAGATGCAAACTATATATGCATGATATATATAAAAGATATATAGTAATGATATATAGCAAAGATATATATGATAGATATATAGTGTTTATATATACCTTTTATATATAGCTTGATATATAGCTTTTATATATAGTATTATATATAGCAAAGATATCGTTTGAAAGGAGTGCTTTTTCTTGAAGAAATACCAGAAAGACGCGCAAAACCGTTATAACTCAAAGTTTGATATTGTGCAAGCTAGATTACCGAAAGGAACGAAAGAGCGAATACAGAGCATAGACTACACTATAAACGCTTTTATCGTTGAAGCAGTAGAAACTATGCTTAAATCACTTGAAACGCCAACAGCCCCGATTTTAGAGCCTACAGAGAGCGTTTCGCAGATCGAAAAAGAGACGAAAGAGGTCGACCAGATGGCAGCAGTTGAATTGATGCCATGGGAAGAGGGCTTTGTTGATCCTCTGTCTGAGTCAGAAGAGGAAAAGAAGAAAGAGAAATCGGCTAAATTTCTAGCTCGCAAATACGGTGAACAAATCAATGATATTGTTATACAGAAAGACTTGATAAACACTTACAGCGTGGATATTTTTGTAAAAGCGAAAGAATACGTTAAGCACCCGGAACTGCTGGAAGAACCGGAACAGGAAAACAAACCACAAGAAAAGGGAATTCAATCACTTGAGGAATTAAACGAAGAACTTGCAAAGAAGAGAGCCGAAGACGCTGCTAAGATTTCCGCGGAAGAAGAACAGCGAAAGAATAGACTAAAAGAGATTCAGGAAGCGACAAAAAACGACATCGTCAACTATGTCAAGAGGGTTCGAAACGGTTCAGAAATGACCGAGGAAGAGCGAAAGAAAGAAGCAGAACGGGAAGAGTGGAAGAAAAAGAACAACAAGGAATTCGGCGTTTGATTCTGTGACTTCGCAGAATGTGGCTAGAATTGATTTGAATTAGTTTAAGCTATACTTCTTTGCCTAACGATGAAAACAGTCTTAAAAAGCAAAATAGAGCGTTGTACAAAAATAAGCAAACAAAAAGAGCCGGGAATTTCTCCCGGTTCTCTTTACATTCCAAACAATCTTTCAAAGAAGCCTTTCTTTTTCGGTGGGCACTGCTGCATCCAGTGGTTAATTAATCGCCATGTTTCGCCCTTGTCATACATCGGAACAACTATTTTTTTGACTCCGACATCAGGATTCATATAATATGCCTGTCCGTAGCGCGATAAATCCTCGCAACCGTTAAAGCCTAGTATATTTCTGCTGTCCTGTGCTGACCTCGTACGCAGTCCCACACGGGCATCAAAGTTTACCTTGATTTCTGTCGGTATGACCTTGGCAAGTGGACACTGAGTCGCACAGATCAGATGGACTCCGGCGGCACGTCCTATTTGTGCTATACGTTGGATCAGTGGCATGACTTGTTTTTTGTTCGTGGTCATTAAGTCAGCTAATTCGTCAATAATCACATATAACTGCGCTCCCTGGTATTTCTTCTCGTGCGCTCTCTGCATCTGTGTATATCTCATTTCAATGATATTCATAGCCATCTGTAATCCTCTGACCATCTCAGCCGGTTCGGATGCATAGAACGCCGTATGCGGAAGATATCTATAGTCTACGAGTTCAACCCTTTTCGGGTCGATAAGAATGAACTGTACTTGTGACGGTGCCTCAAACAGTGCCGTTGTGATAATTCCATTAATTACAACCGATTTTCCTGATCCAGTAGCTCCAGCCACTAACAAATGCGGCTGATTCATCATGTTTTCATAATCGATAAAACTCTTGCCCTCTGGTGTGATCCAATTTCTCTGTGCTTTTCTCATGGTTTCAATTCCTCTTCCTTTCTAGTTTAATGCCTTGTCTATTCTTTTCGCTAAGTGCGGAAATGCTTTTTGAACTTCTTGCATCGTGTCCGCTTCGTAATCACCGATCATTTTTTCATTTTTGTACAGATTGCCACGATATACACAATCTAAATCGCTGAAACTCCAATCTATCCCGGTTACTTCTTCCGGTTTATCTTCATACCACATATCAATACTAATCATGCTATTTTCCTCCTAATCTGCTCAAGACTTCCGGGGATTGCTCCCCGGTTGTTCTATCTATTTGCGTGCGCCTTTCTCAAGTTCTCTGTAAAGAAGGCTACAAGCTAATTTCTCGGCTTTGTCCTCTGTGTATCTTGCCTTTTCTTCCTCTGTCTCTTCGAGGATGTTTCCAAGAAAGTCTATCGCTGATCTAAGAAAAATATCATCAGCAACCGGGAACGCTGTTGGAAGTCCCTGCATCCAGTCCATGAACATTTCGCTTTTGTTTGCTCTGCCTGCGATGTAATAACGGTTATTTTCTAACTTTTCAATTCTGAACGTCTCCAGGATGTCTGCGCAGATCTCGTTAAAATCTGTCTTTGCTTCTCTGCCTTCGAATGTGTAATATTCGCTTGCCGCTTCGTAGCTGTCCATGATCTCTTTTTTGATGTTCTCCATTGCCTTTTTGCTGTTTGTTCTTAACATTGCTTTTTTCCTTTGCTCCTGTTATAATAGAGCTACCTTTCTTTTGATTGGTGCCGATCGGTGTGAGTTTGTAGCTGCTCCGGTCGGCTTTTTGTTTTGTTGTTTTCTATGGTTATAATATACACTAATTTTGGTATAATGTCAATACTAAAATACACAAATTTTAGACTATTTTCGAATTGACATTTTTTGTGTCCGATGTTACATTATATATATATGAAAGCAAAGGAGGAACGCGAACATGATTAATTATAAGATAGACGTATTCAAAGCGTTGAAAGACAGGGGATATAATCAAACAAAAATACAGAGAGAAAACCTTTTGCCACGTCAGACAATGCAGAATATAAGAGCCGGTAAAAGTATTACATTGGAAACACTTAATAAAATATGTATCATGCTTAAGATGCAGCCAGGGGATATAATAGAAGTGATCCCGACAGACGAAGAAAAAATAAAATATTATTAATAAAACGATTGACAGTATACTAATATTAGAATATAATAATACTTGTAAGAGATACTTACGAGTTGCCGTGGCAAGCGGAGAAAGGAGAAAACATGGACGTTATGAATGAGAAAGAGAGAAAAGACGCAAGAGCAGCGATGATCTATGAAATTCGACTGCTGATTGATGCAGACACAAAGGAAACGTACACAAAAGAAGAGATTCTCAAGCTTCTGGATACAGTAGCAAGGACAAAGGAAAACGACTAAAAAAGAGCCGCACAAAGCGACTCAGACACACAAGAGAGGGCGGAACTTGCCACCGCTCTCTAGTAAAGAAAATCATAACACATCACAGCAAAAAGAGCAAGAAATGGTCATTCATGCTCTATTTTTTTAAAATAGTTGTTAGTTCAAACTAACAGTGCAAGTAGGGTTACAAAACTGTTAACAAATTGTTACGATAAATATTTAACAAATGCCAATTAAGCCAGTAAATAAAAGGGCAAACAGTGATTTATTAAATGTTACGCTGTGCAAATTATTATGCTGTTTGTATACAGATTGGATACAGAATGGATACAGCCCTAATAATCGACTTACTAAATAATTTATAATATTATATATTACTTTTTAATACTATATCTCTTCACTACGTTCAGATCTATAGTATTAAAAAGGTCGGGTTTTGAGAAAACACCGACTGTGCACCTCCCCAAAATCGATGTAAAAATAAATCGATCAGACAAGAAACGAACAACACCGGGAAGAGACAACCACAGCCAACAGAACAGGGCATTGTCTGGCCTGATTATCAAAACACGGACACGAAGTGCACAGCCGAGCACGCACATACACGGACGCACACGCCTTGATAAAAATTTAAAATTAATTTACTCGACACTATTGCAAACAGATTTTCGTTGTGTTATAATGGCATCAGCGACAAGAAATCCGTGAAAGCCGAATGGGAGCTGGATCGAAAAGAGCTAGGAATCGTCAGCCTAGGCATATCGAGAAAATAACAGACAATGAGCTGTTTAATATCTCGGTGTGTCTAGGCTTTTTTGTTTATAGATTATTAACAATGCGGAGGTGAAAAACAATGGCTAAGAGAAGAACACAGAAAACAGAGAGAGTAGAAGTTGAAACGGTGAACAGTGTTGAAAGTGTTGAAGTTGATCCAGTCAACCTCAGAGCCTTAGTTGATGACGTGATCACTGATTACTGCATGAGAGATAATCTTGACGAATCAGACATTCCACCACAGATCTGGAACGACATAATCGAGGAAATTAGAGTGACACTGTTTGAGAAGAACGGAAGCTTGCTTTGGATTGATGGAAAGATTGGGACAGAATACAACGACGAGAAAGTAATGGATGCCTATGAGATTTACAAAAGGATATGCAATAGGCATTGCCAAGTGGTTAATATAAAAGGATTCCTGGATATGACAGGCATTAATAAACAGACTCTATATGACTGGAACAGAGACAGTAAATATAATATTAAACACCATAATAGTGGGAGCGATAGTATTATACTTAGTCGAAAACGTACAGACCTTGCCAAAAGAATAATGGATGATAACGAACAATCTCTTGAGTCAATGTTACAAGACAAGCGCATCAATCCTATGAAGGTGCTGCCATCGCTTAACAGACATCACATGTGGAATCTCCCAGGTGTTAGTCGTGAGAAAGTGGAGGCAAGACCACTGACCGCAGACCAATTGCCACAGCTCGGGCAGGACTTACCGCCACAGATCGAGGAAAACGATTGATATTTTTTAAGATTTGAGAATGGAAAATCTGATGGTTAAAATAAATCATTGACTTTGTAGTGATTTTAAACAGGATTTAGACGGAAATGGTCAACTTTATCGAACAAATATGGATTTATTAAAGAGATAGAAAACTTTATAAATAGTCAGACAATACAAACCGCACCCCGGGAGGGGTATTGAGAGATTGAAAAAACCGGCTACTTAGTCATCCAAACTCCGAAAAAAATAAAAAGAGGTGTTACGATGGGGAGAAAGACACTTACTCCACTACAAAAACAGAAGATTGGTACTAGATGCATAAATTGCGGTACAGAAGAGATGATTGAATACCATCATGTAGTACCTCTTGCATTAGGCGGCAATGATATCATCGAAAATATTGTTCCACTTTGTCATAGCTGCCATAAAGCAACACATTGTGGACAACATATAAGTCATTATGTAAAAACCGAGAATTCTGGAAGAAAACCAAAAGCGACGCTTGAGGAATCAAAAGAAATGTTTGATTTATATATTCGCGGAGCAATTGGAAATCGGCAGGTATGTGAAGAACTAGGGTATTCAAATAGGACACCGATAATAAAAAGACCTGTTTTTAAGAAATATTTAATCCAAAAAGGAATAAAAAATGTCCGAAATCTTGTCGATGTGGTTTACTCGAATAAAGCCGATGGATTGAAAGAGGGAGACATTGTTGGAGAAATAGCTTACGTTGATGGGAAAGTTGAACCGATAATCTACAAAGATTTGGGAGTCAATAATGACAAGTGTGCAAAAAGACAACACAGGAACAGAAAATCAGAACTTATCGAAAAAGGAGCCTAATATGCTGAAAATTATTCAACGCCTGTTCTGCCGACACGATCGCACGGTGTATGACCATTCAGACCTTGTTCGACAGGAAGACGGAAGTTTCAAGACAAAACATTATTGGCGGTGTAAGAGCTGCGGAAAGGTGATATCAGGAAAATGATTACAAAGAAAGATTTAAAAGGACTGAGTAAACGGGAACTGAAAGAGATGCTGTGTTTGGCAAGTCAGTGGTGCGAAGAGTGCGGACTTGTTCTTGAGTTCAGAGACTGTTCGATGGAATTTGCCGGACAGGAAATCGATGCAGATGCATTCGGAGAAGATATCGAATCTCTTGAGGATGAATCACTCCCGTTCTCGTTTGACCCATATGAGGATTGCGACAGATCAGACATTATTCGTGAAATCGAGATTGCAGAAGAGAAGAACAGATATCTCGAAATAGACAATGAGGACTTGAAGACAGCAATTAGAGTTCTGGTTGATCTGTACGCCGAAGAAAGAGAATTTTGGAGCAATTTGTATGAATGATATCGGGTTCAAGGAACAGATTCTTCAGACATCATGTGAAGTTATCAAAAGTGAGCTGATGAAGCATGAAGAATTCTATGATGCGTTTGTGGCATCTGTTGAATCGGCACTGCATGAGATACCTGAGGTTTGCGAAAAGGCATCTGATATCGCTGAAAGAATCACGAAACGTATTTCCGGGGAGGAATGACATGAGAATTGCCGGGAAAGAAATTAACGATGAATGTGTTCACTGTGGAGAAATTCTTGAATGCGAACTTTTCAAACAGGGACACGGAATCAAACAGGAAAGAACAAATGTGGTGCAAATGATTTCTTGTCAGATGAAGCACAAGGAGAAGAGAAGTAAGTAGACTACTGTTGATTTTTGCAAATTTCATTATAGTGATTGCTTGTATTAGAGGTGTGTCGGATGATTGATAAAGAAACGCAGAAAGCTGTTGATATGTTTTATAGCATTTATTCTGAGTTTTACAAGAAATGCGGAGATTCAGCTGACATGTGCATTATGCGGCGTTAAAGTGCCTGAATTAGAAACATTTTCGTTTTTGTTTTGGGATAGTGGACGCAAGAGGAATAAATGATGGGTGAGAAAGATAAGAGCAGATATGCTTGCTGAAGATTTGGTGTTTGCGGAATGATACAAAAAACAATTGCACATATTGAAACAACAGGGCAGGAAGTTCTTGGAATTTTAAGGTTTGAGACAATTACTACAGATGCCGGATTGAAACTTGATGGTAAAAGGAAACTGTACTGGCAAACACCAAAAGCACTGTATCTGCCAATATTTGAGACATATCAACTGATAGAGCCTTTCAGCGAAACATCAAAGGTTGTTGTGAATAATAAATTTGAATTTATAGCATATGCCGGAAATGGGTGCTTGATTGGAGTAGATCCAATAAGCAAACGTCCTGGCGAACAGGAGGATTAATCATGAAGAAATTAAGATGGATTTTGTCAATTGCATTTCTAATTGCCGGAGTTGCCGGAGGACTTTATGTCGGAGGATATTTGCTTTTGTTTAAATCAATTTTGACAGCTTGTATTGCTTTGGATGCAGGGCAAATTACAGCAGCGATTATTTGGACAACAATCGTAAAAGCATTTCTCTCAGTGATTGTTATGGCGGTAATCATTTTTGCTGGATTTCTAGGATTTGCGATTTCCACGCCAAAAAAATAATTAAGACATTTACTAATACTTTGTTTCATATATTCGTCCATGTGACGATTCTCCACCTACTAGCGGAAAGCTGAACAAAGGGACGTCACAAGTCCCGGTAGGTTTAGCCGATTCTGAAATCGGTTCCGTCAGAATATCGTTGTTGATTGTAATCTGACGTAATCAAGGCTGGTTTTGCTGATGATCGGCAAGTAATTGAATGACGATTCACCCAGTCGTAAGCCACAATCCCATAAAGGTATTGGAGATGGTTGCTAACCATTCGGTCGGAAACGACTTGGAGGTTCGAATCCTCCTTGTGGCGTTCTGAGTTTCACGGTTCTCAGAAACACCCCTCATGTACGCGCCCTATGTGCAGTAAATATGCCATTTTCCTTTAGATTAGTTTTGATTCCCATAAGTTTAAAGTGATTAAAAGATTTCAAAAACCGTGAAATGCTATCATAGCTCAAATGGATAGAGCAGTTGATTACGAATCAACAGGTTCCAGGTTCGAATCCTGGCGGTAGCTATCTCCGAGTTTCGTAGAAAAAACTTTTTCATAACTTACTTTCCTTGCTACAGTGTAGCTGGAAGCCGTATAGCTTAATGGTAAAGCGTTCATTCTACCCCTACCCAAGTGAAAGATTGAGGTTCGAATCCTTATATGGCTATTTTCAAACATGATTTCATGATGAATAAGGGGAAACCCTAATCATGTTTGAATTAAAATTCAATCAGTGTTTTAGCTGCGGAGTTCGCTGAAGCTCGGAAACTAACGTTTTGTTAATAAAAGACGTGGTTTATCGATCATATAATAAACTCCAATATTATAAAGAACCGTAGCAGTGCAAGAATTCCTTACGGCTTTCGAGGTAAATTTCTTGCAGCTAAGGGCGTATAGCTTAATGGTAGAGCACAGGACTTTGACTCCTGGTGTACTGGTTCGATTCCAGTTACGCTTGTTTGAAAAAAATGGAAATGTGAAGAGAAGAAAGGATAGTTTTGATGGGAAGAAAAATCAAGGTGCTTGACAGAGACAATTTCGTCGATGCTATTAATGATTATTGCAGCCATAAAATTACAATGGATGAAGCGGCAAAGAAAATGGGTGTCTGTACTCCGACATTCCGCAAATATCTAAGAATGGTTTGGATGGGAGAACCACTGCCGGAAGAACTGTTCGAAAGGAAGAAATAGTGATGAAAATGGACGATGAAATGAGAAAAAATGAAGTAAAACGCGTGATTACTTGCAAAATGGAAGATATTGCCAGTTTGGTGGTGAATTCCGGTTATACAGTGACAATCCGACCGACAAAAGACGGGGCGAAGATTACCAGTCACAAAGAAAAGGTTGTGAAATAATGGATATCAGAATCGAAAGTGATGGAACAACTACAAAGGTTTTTGTTGATGGAAAACAGATTCCAAAAGCTACAATGGCTGATTTTATATTTCATGCGGAACCGGGAGAAGTTTATTGCTCTGTTGAAAGAGTAAAGACGGATGACAATGGAGTTCCGCTAATCAGCAAGAAAGATTGGAGCATCGTGAAAGAGACGGAAGTTCTGATTAATACATTGAAAGATGACTTGTTGATTGGAAAAGATCAGATTAATGAAAATTAAATATTAACAGCTCATGCCCGGATGCGGACAGGGAACAGGGGAGTGCTCCTTAACTTTTTTATTTTAAGAGTTAGGGGGCACTTTTTGTGTTATGGCGAGCGATTATTTGATTAAAACCGTAAAAGGGTATGAAAACTACATAGAGCGTAAGGGGATTGACGAACAGGTGCTTGATGCGTACATCCTTGCGGTTCAGACTGCATTTGAGCAAGAGAAAGACATAAAGTACGGATTGCAAGTTTCTGATAGAGCAAAGCAGATTGTTAATCAAATCATAAAAAAACAGACAAACGGTGGGGATTTTGCGTGGCTTGAAGATTATGCTCAGCAGAATAAGACAGAGTTTGACTTGATTAATCAGTATTATAAGATTTTGAAAATAGAAGCACCGGAAATTCTTGACAGCTATATGCTGTATGTGGAAAAAAACAGAAAACGAAGAGACAGATTCTACGAGCCGAGAAGAAAAACATTGAAATTGGTAACTGACAAGATTCAGATGCTTGAAGACGATTTATTGGATGAACTGTTTGTTCATATGCCTGCCCGTGTTGGTAAAAGCCAAGAACTTACGCTTGCGACTTCATGGAAATGCGCTAGAGATATGGAAGCGAGCAATTTGTACGTAACATACAAAGAGGGCCTTGGAAGCGCGTTCCTTGATGGAGTTATGGAAATATGGACTGACCCGACTTATTGCTTTAAAGAGGTGTTCCCAAAAGGAATTATCAAAGATACTGACTTAAAAAACAATAAGGTTGATTTAGGAAGAAAGAAAAAATATAAATCTATTTCTGGAAAAGGACTTACATCCGGACTTAACGGCGAATACGATGCGTATGGATGGCTAATTGTTGATGACATTATCGAGGGTATTCAGGATGTTTTAAACCCAGATGTTCTCAAAAGAAAGCAGACTATCTTTGACAACAACGTAATGACCCGTAAGAAAGAGAAATGCAAAATAATCTACAACGGTACAATTTGGAGTCTGAAAGATATCTACATGGACAGATTGGATTTCTTAGAGAACAATCCAGAGGCAAAAGATATCAGGTATGATATTTTGAAGATTCCAGCACTTGATCCAGTTACAGATGAAAGTAACTTTGATTATGACTATGGAGTTGGATTTTCAACAAAATTCTATAGGATCAAACGTGCAAAATTTGAAGAAAACGATGATATGGCCGGATGGTATGCACAGTGCCAGCAGGAGCCTATTGAAAGAGACGGAGCTGTATTTAATCAAGAACACATGAGATTCTACAATGGAGTGCTCCCAGCGCAAGAACCATATAGAATTTGTGCTGCATGTGATGTGGCTCTCGGAGGTGAAGACTACTTGGCATTTGCTGTGGCTTACATGTACGAAGACGGGTCCATATACATTGATGATGTCATTTTTGATAATTCAGAAAAGAAAATCACAAAGCCAAAAGTTGTGAATATGATTATTGACCACAACATAGGAAGTGTGTATTTTGAATCAAACCAAGGTGGAGAGGGTTACAAAGATGAAGTGGACGAAATACTGAGAGAAAAAGGACATAAGGTAACTCTTGTTTCTCAGTATGCACCTACATCAATGAGAAAAAGTCAGAGAATTTGGGACAAAGCTGGTTCTATACGTGAGTTTTATTTTCGCGATACTGGGTTCAGAAATCAAGAATATAGGAACTTTATGAGGAATCTGTACTCTTTTACCATTAAGGGTAAAAATAAGCATGAAGACGCTCCTGATTGTCTTGCGTCGCTTGCATATTTCATTGAAGGAACATGGGAACCACCAAGAGTCGAAGCGGTACACAATCCGTTTAGAGGAGGTTATAGATAATGGATACAAAAACATATTTGGGACAGATTTCAAAGTTAAATTTCAGAATCAAGAACAAAATGGAAGAAATTAATCAGTTGAGCGATATGGCTATTTCTATTTCTGTGTCTCCAAAAGAGGTTAATGTTCAGAGCAGCGGAGAACCGGACAAAATGGGAAGTCTTGTCTCTAAAATTGCAGATGCAGAAGCAGAGCTTGCAGATTCTGTTGAACGCTCACTACAAAAGAAAAAAGAAATTGTTCAACAGATAGAGATGATCCAAAATACAAATCAGTACAGAATCTTGTACGAAAGATACGTCTTATGCAAAGACTGGAATGTAATCAGCGTGGAGATGGGATGCACTTTCCGAAATGCAATGTCAATTCATGGAAGAGCATTACAAGAGTTTGAGAAGTATTTCGGCTCTTATTATCTATAATCGCTTCACATAATTTCATATAATTTCACATCTTTTCACTATTTTTCCAAATACTTGACGTGATATAATAATAATCGAAGAAATACAACTTGAGGATACATAATAATTCTCACAATCCTTTTTCAAAGATGCACTTGGAATGACGAACCAGGTGCATTTTTTATTGGTGAAAAACATGGTAAAAGAACAAACAATCTATTGTCCGAAGTGCAACAGGAAAGTTGGCACTTATGACGGAAAAGGAAAAATCGACAAAGTCTGTCGATGCAAGAAGTGCAACAAAAAGATTATTTTCAAAGTAGCAACGGGAGAAACAGTCAGGAAGTCGCTGCCAATTAGAAATTGCAGTAGCGGAATGACTTTTTTGATTTAAGGTGAAGAAATGAACAAGAATACTCTACAAGACCTTGTAAAAGGCAAATACGGAAGAAAAATTGCATATGCGAATGTCGAAGAGGTTGATCAAAGCAATATTTTGGAAGTTGTAGGGGAAACACTTGGAATCTTTTACTTTAACAAAAGTGTTACTAAATATTTGTGGGACTACTACAAAGGAGATCAACCGATTCTGTACCGTACAAAGACGATCAGAGATGATGTGGTAAACAAAGTAGTAGAAAATCACGCTTATGAAGCAGTTCAGTTCAAAGTAGGACAGTCCTATGGAGAACCGTTGCAGTGCGTGAGCATTGTAAAGGAAAATATCAGTGAATATGTTGACGTGTTTAATAATTATTTGAGACGCGCTCATAAACATGCTAGAAATATCAGAGCTGGTGAGTGGCAGTCGGCAACTGGAACAGCTTTTTTAGCTGCTCAGTTTGAAAAACCGGGAGAAAAAATGCCGTTTAGAATTACAGTTCCAACTCCGATGAATACCTACATCATTTATTCATCTATTACGGAAGAACCGCTTGTTTCTGTTCAGGAATTCAAGGACTTGAATGGTGAATGGTATAAGTCATGCCACACGAAAACGCACCAATGCATTATCAAAGACGGAAAAGTTGAACAATGGGGTGTACATGCGTTTGGTGGAATCCCTATTGTTGAATACCCAAACAATTTTGAGAGAATTTCTGATATTGAGCTTGTAGCATCCATGTTTGATGCAATTAACAATATGCAGTCAAACAGAATGGACAGCATTGAGCAGTTCGTTAGTGCTTGGGTGAAATTTGTAAACTGTACAGTTGACCATGAAACATTCCAACAGATGAAAATGGAAGGTGCTCTTGTTGTTAAATCAAACAATGGTACTGACAATAAGGCTGATGTTGATATTATGACACAGGAGCTAAATCAAACTCAGTCACAGGTTGCAAAACAAGACTTGCTGGATAATATCTTACAGATTCTTGCCATTCCTAAACTTGAGGGAAACACAGGAGGTGACACTCAAGGGGCGGTACAACTCCGCAACGGATGGGATATGGCTAAGACGAGAGGAAAACTGAAAGACCCGATTATTCAAGAGTCAGAACAAAGACTGAATGAAGTTATCTTGAATATTATTCGTGTAAGAAAAGGGAAAAATGAATGTCCTATTGATACGAGCCAGTTTGAAGTGATTATTAATCACAGCCCTATGGATAATATGCTAGTAAAGGCACAGTTTCTGGACTACCTGTTGAAAGACGGCACTCATCCGAAACTTGCATATGAGCTTAGCACATTATTCCCGGATAGTGAAAAAGCGTACATTCTGTCCAAGCCTTATTTGGATGTGCTTTACAGGACCTCTGATGATGAAAATAAGCAAAATCAAATTGATGATAATGCTAATCAGAATCAAGAACCGGGAAATAATCAGAATTCAAATGGCAACAAAACGCCGGAGGTAGAAGAATGACATATGATTACACAGTAAAACAAGACGGACAGACGTATCCTCCGGGAACAGATGTGCCGGATATGGGGAGCATTGTTTGTACCGAAGCATCGGGAAATGTTAGAAGCTATGAAGCTCAGTCAAAAGATGTTGATAAGCTCCCGACTTATGTAGATGCAGGAAGTTCCTGTTTGATGTTAGACACATCGGAATTATACAAATTCAACTCTGAGACAAAGAGTTGGCAGAAATTAGGATAGTAGAAATAAGCCAGTCATTGAGAAATCAGTGGTTGGCTTTTTCTATATAAATTTGCATCCATGCGTCAAATGGAAAAAGAAAAAATCCATGCTGATAGAACAGCGAAATCAAATGTAGATCACGGAGGTAATAACTATGACAAGAGAAGAAGCAAAACAAAATTTGGTTGCGTTAGGAATTGAAGAGCCGACAGATGCACAGGTCACTAATTATTTGAATCAGTTTCATAATAACAGACCAGCTCCGGCACAGAACCCAAATCCAGCACCAAAGCCGGAACCTCAGCCACAGCCTACACCAGTTCCAAATCCACAGCCGAACCCAAATCCGGCACCACAGAACGATAACGAGATTGAGAAGCTGAGAAAACAGATTGATGCATTGCAGAAAGAGAACATCAAGAAAGATATTCGTGCTTATGCTGCTGAAAAAGGACTGACGGGTGAACAGGCAGAGAATGTTCTTGCTGGTTTTCAAGACAATTACGATCTTGCAAAGACAGCCATTGATTCCATGTCACAGATTATCGCCGATAAAGAAACAGCCGCCGCACAGGCGAAAGAACAGGAAATCGCTAACGGTTCAATTAATCCGGGCGGTGGAAATCCTGGCGGTGGAAAACCAGATGATAAGCCGGAAGATGTGAAAAATGCAGAATCTATTGTTTTCGGCAACAAACAGAGTGAGCGGTCTGTAAAAGACTACTACGTTTTGAAATAAGGAGGAATTAAGCAATGGGTAAACCAATTGTAAGAGATTTTACACAAGGTAAAGGAATTCTGAAGTTCTTCCCGTATGAGGGAGCTGCTTGCGTAGTACAGCAGTCAATGGTATCTGCGGCAGATAACAACGGAATGAAAATTGTAAAAGCTGGAACGCCGTATCCGTCCAATGATGCTGAATGCCTTGGATATCTTCTTGAGGACGTTGATGTTACACAGGGAGATGCACCGGGAACATATGTATATCAGGGAACGATTGATTGGGAAAAAGTAACAGGTCTTTCAATTGCAGATGCGGCAAGAAAAGCGACTCCGAGAGTTACTTTTTACGGAGCACCAAAGATTGCAGAAGGTTAATTAAGGAGGAATAACAGACATGGCATTACCATTAAGTCAAGCATTTACAGCGAGAAGTCTTGGAGTTATGTGGAATAACTACAAAGCGTCTCTTGCGCTTCCACCGTATCTTGGAAGACAGAAATTTGGAACAACAAAACAGGATTCACTGGAGATGAGATATATCCTTGGCGAAAATTCTCAGCCAATCTCTCTGAAAGCATCCAACTTTGATGCACAGGCAGAATTAAGAGATGTTGGTGGATTCCAGGACATCCAGAACGAAATGCCGTTCTACAGAGAGTCCTATATGGTAACAGAAAAAGAGGAGCAGCAGTATGCGAACTATCAGTCTGCCGAAAACTCAAATCTTGCAAATCAAGTACTCAGACAGATCAGCAAGAAACCTATGAATCTGATTCAAGGAGCTATGGTAGTTCCTGAGAGACAGATTTGGCAGTTACTTGCTCCGTCAGACGGTGTTCCGAAAGTTACTGTTAAAATCAAAGACAAGACATACACAATTGATTACACAACAGACAATGGAGCAAAGCACAAGGCAGATCACTTCGTTGAGATTCAGGGTGCATCTGATAAGTGGAACGTTCCGGCAACAGCAACACCACTTCAAGACTTGATTGACACAAGACGTGATTTTGCAAAGAAGACAGGATATTCTCTGACAAGATTCTCTATGAATACAGAGACATTTGAGATGATTCTGAAAGCAGAAGACACAAAGAAGCAGGTACTCGGAATTACTGCTTACAACGGCGGTATCAGAGTAAGACAGGCAGATGTTCTTTCTTATCTGAGAGAGTACGGAATCGAAATCGAGGTATATGACAAGATGTATGTTGATGAATCTGGAACAACACAGTATTTCATCCCAACAAACATTATCTCTTGTCAGTCAGCAGGAGTATATCTTGGAGACTACGTATTCGGAAGAACACCGGAAGAGAGAAGCGGAGATCTCGCCGGAGGAAATCTGCAACTTGTTGAAACTGGTATTTCTGTCTACACATATGCAACAGAGCATCCAATCAATACTCATTGCGTAGTATCCATGATTGGTCTTCCATCATTTGAAGGAATGAACAGCGTTGTTGTTATGAAAGTAGCGTAAGAGGTGATCGGATGCTTGCGAAGAACATTATCAAAATGAATGGCAAGTGGTACAAAGCAGGAGAAGAAGTCCCGGAAGGAACTCCGGGGCGGTATTCTGAGAAAATGCAAATACCGGTAGAGTTTAAGTATAAGAAAACAGACATCAACAGAATGAGCACTGCTGATTTGAAAGAATTGGCAAGAGAACATGAAGTATCAAATGTTGACGATATGACTGGGCAAGATTTGAAAGAATACTTTATTACAAGGTTCAATCTGTAGATCGTGAGGTGCAGCTATGGCAATTGAAGACAGAATCTATGAGAAATCAGTAGAATACTTGTCTGATATTCCAGAGCTTGCCGATGAAAAACCATCAAAACTGTTAATCGGATTCGTAACTGAGAAATTTAAGCAGTGCAGAAACTATCCTCCGTCTTTTACGGATGCGAAGATAGAATCTGACATGGAAAAGCATTTGAATACAATCGCCATGGCTGTTGTTGACCTAAAAGCAAAAGAAGGAGCTGAGGGAGAGACAAGCCATAGTGAAAATTCAATCAGCCGTTCCTATGAAAATGCTTATGTTTCAAGTTCGATATTTAATGACGTGCTTCCGTATGTTCATTTTTTGTAGAAGATTGTGCGTGAACATTTTGCTGATGTCAGCAATATGGTCGCAGGGTATTAGCTAATTTGGTGGTGGGCAGCTAATGGAAATAAGAAAAAGGCAGGTAAATGATTGATGACTATTGAAATATCGACAGCAATCATTATAAGTGTGGTGTCAGTTGCTTTTTCCATTTTCTTCGGTTTGAAGAACAATAAACGTTCGGACACGAAAGATATCGAAGAAAGAGTTAGGCAGAACACAAAAATCAATATGAAACTTGATAACATCTCTTCTTTGAGTGAGGACATCAAAAGTGAGATCTCTCAGATGAAAGATAAGCTTGATTCTCACAATGGAAGAATAATCAAACTGGAAGACAGTGTAAAGAGTGCACATCACAGAATTGATACACTGGAAAACAGAATGAATGGTGGTGAAGAATGATGGATATTTTTTCAATGGAAACCGTATTGGCGATCGTGGTTATTACTTATCTTGTTGGACTAGGAGCAAAGCTGTGTCCGAAAGTAAAAGATAATTATATCCCTGTGATTGTTGGTGTGGCCGGAGGAATTCTCGGAGTTGTTGGAATGTATGTAATTCCTAACTTTCCAGCAACAGACGTTCTTGATGCAATTGCAGTAGGGATTGTATCCGGACTTGCAAGTACTGGTGTAAATCAGATTCAGAAGCAAGTAAAGAAGGTGACCGTAAGTGAGGACACTGAACAGAAATAAGCAGAAAATGTACTACTCCTTGCAAGATGGTACGTCTCCGGTATATATGACTGATGATGATGGGAATGTGAAGTACATCGAAGTAGATGGAGAACAGATTCCTGTTGAGTCAGGAGAGACTGAACCACACTACACGGAACCTAAGTTATTCAGAGCGAATATCAATTCTACATTGACCGATACATTTATTCGGGCGTTTGGCATTGATGATTCCTCTGACAAGGCAACGATTGTCTGTGCAAAAGGAACTCTTCCATTGGTAAAAGGAGCGCGTATTTGGCGAAATTCAGCCATTAAATACAAAGACCAAATAAATATGTCAAACGTGGATGAAAACTCAGCAGATTACGTTGTTAAGGACGTCAACGACGAAGCTATGAATGAAGATACGTTCTTGCTTCAACGATTGATTAAAGAGGGATAAGAATGAGCACAAAAATCAGTTTCGGATTATCGCAAAAGAGCATTGATGAAGCAATCAAACAGATTGAAACTTATCAGAAATCGCTTGATTCAAAGTTAAGCTTGTTCTGTGAAAAATTGATTGAGAGAGGACAGACTGTCGCAGTTGAAAAGCTGACAGAATCTCCGCTCGGAAAAACAGTGACTCTGAAAAGTGATAAGACAGAAGAAGAGATGGGATGCAAAGCGGTACTGATTGCAACTGGTGAAGTAAAGTATCCAGAGGGAAGAGAACCGTTCAATCTTCTGTTCGCTATAGAATTCGGAGCCGGTGTTCGTTACAACAGCATCCAAAACCCAAAAGCAGGAGAGCTTGGATTCGGTGTTGGCAGTTATCCGGGACAGACTCATGCGGCTGATCCGAACGGCTGGTACTACTTTGGAGATGATGGAAAATGGCATCATTCCTACGGTATCAAAGCGACCATGCCGATGTACAATGCAAGCCTTGAGATGATTAAATCCGTTTCAGAAGTGGCGAGGGAGGTGTTTGGAAGTGGATAATTCATGGGTTTTCGACTTAGAGACACACATCTTCTCTATTGTTCAGAAGAAAGTAGGAGATAAGCTGAAAAGTAAGTATCCGAACATTCGTTTCACGACTACTTCAAAACCTAAAGGCGTGACCGTAAAATATCCAACAGTTTACATTCGTGAATTGCCTGGTGCGGAAAAAGCACGCGCTTTGGACGGTGAAGATATCAGCGGAATCTTGTATTCCATGCAAGTGGAAGTAAGTACAGATAAAAGTGCTAAAGAAGCTAAGGCGGTTTTGAAAGAAGTTGCCTTGGTATACAAAAATATGGGATTTGAAATTAATTCATTTCCCGAAGAGAGTGACGGAGACGAATATTACCGATGTGTAATGCGAGTCAGACGAACTCTCGGAAATATAGATGCGTTGCACTGAGCCGAAAGGCTCTTTTTTATTGCCTAGATGGCAGAAATGGAGGTAAAAAATGGCTTCAACCAGTTATAAAGTAAGAGCTATTTACAAAGAATTAGACGATGGTGCGGATTTGTCAACAGTTGATTTTGCCGGAAGTTACAAACTGCTTCTGAAAGCAAAATCAATGCCTGCTCCTGTGTCTGCACCAAACACAGTTGAATCAACAACTATGGAAGATGATGCACAGACATTTGAGATGGGTATTAAACAGTCTGATGCAAAAGAGGTGACAGGAAACCTTGAAAAAGAGTATCTTGACAATATTGACAAACTTGAGAAGAAAAGAGTAGCTATTTTCCAGTTATATGGAACAGACGGTATCGGTGGCGTTGCGAAATATGCATACGTTGCACAGGTATCAGCTACTCCGTCAGACGTTGGTGGTGTCGATGAAATCTGTGAGATGACAGCAACCATCATTCAGAACACTGTCGCAAAGAAAGTGACAGACGAGTATACAATCGTTGACGCTGGAAACGGCACATTTACAGTAACAAAGGGGTAGCACGTTCCGAGCAAGACAGGTCAGCGAATACTCGGAACGTAAAATTTGATTACGCTGACATTACAGAATAACAACAGGAACGGGCGCTCTTAGTGGCGCCCTTCCCATATAAAATTACGGGAAGGAATACAAAGACATGAAAACATTTGAAATTAATGGAAAAGAATATTCAGGGAAACCTTTTGACTTTAACCTTGTTTGCGACCTTGAGGACATGGGCGTATCAGTTGAATCCATGGAAGAGAAACCGATGAGCATGGTTAGAGGATATATTGCGCTGTGCATGGGAAAAAGACGTGCAGATGCCGGACTTGAGATTCAAGAGCATATTCTGAATGGTGGCACAATGGATGATGCAACCAAAGTAATGCAAGAAGAAATGGAACAGTCTGATTTTTTTCGCAACCTCAACAAGAGAGCGGAAGCGGAAGCTACAAAGAATCAGGCGAAGAAGAACACTGGCGGCAGAAAAACAGCAGCAGCGAAGTAAGATCGTACCGTTCTCAGCGTGAGTTTTTCACCTGTGAATGGTATCCACAAGCAAAAAAAATGGGAGTTGGCTGGACAGAATTTTGGAGCATGAATCCTAGAATCCTGAAAGCGGTATCTGCCGGATACGAAGAGCAACTTCTTGATATTGATTATATGAATTGGATGTCAGGGCAATATCTTATCAGTGCAATCAATACGTGCTTTGTCAAAGAAGAAAAGTATCTGAAGAAACCGATTCTGAAAACATTAATTGAAGAATCGCGAATGACTGATGAAGAACGTGAACTTCGTGAGATGGAAGAGGAAATCAGAAAAATGGATGCTTGGATTGCAGCAGACAGGGCAAGAGGATTACCTGAGACATCGATAAATTAGGATGGGTTCACCATCCTTTATTTTTTGTAAAAAGGTGGTGAAAACATGGGAACAGAGGTTGACTCTCTTGAGGTAAAAATTGAAGCATCGGCTAAGTCAGCAAATGCTAGTTTGACTAATTTGGCAAAAAGATTAGGTACTGTATCGCAACAGCTTCAATCTGTTTGCTCTTATCAACCAACAATAAATGCGCTTACTGATAATCTTGAGGGTATTTCTAAACTTGATTTTAAAAATGTAAAAGCTTTAAAGAATGCTATTAAGACAATGTCCAAAGATATGGCGAAAATCAATGGACGGCAAATTAAAATCAGCGTAAACAAGCTTGGAGATGTAGAAAAAGCTTCAGAGAAAGTGACAGCCCTTTCAGAAAAAGTTGCAGAAGCATCCAAAAGCATAAAGATTTCTGTTGATTCTTCTGAGGTTAATTCTGCGAAAAAGGCTTGCGAAGAACTGAAAAAGAAAACTTCCGGTTTAAAAGCAAGTGCTCAGACCATCAAAAAGGCAAGCGGACAACTTGGTGCATCTGATGGTAAATCCGTATTGAGCGGAGCTGAAACGAGACAAAGATTTTCGAGCATCGTCCCAGATAAAGACAAAGGAATTGCTGAAGAAGAGACAAAAGAAGCGTCTAATCTTTCAAAGATTCTTTCCGGCACTCAGAAAGTTTCAAAATCTCTTTCAAGTACGTTTGGAAAGATGGGAAAAACAGTTGGTGGCGTGGTTTCTAAAGCAAAAGATCTTAAGAATTTGATTACCAAAACAAATAAATCCGGTGGTCAAATGTCAATGGGAAGAATGCTAGGAATGTCACTTGTATTTTCCACTGTATTTTCAGCGCTGAGCGCAATAAATAATGCTATTAAGGAAGGTTCAAACAACCTTGTTCAATACAGTTCTGATTACAATAAGAGCATTTCAGGTATTGTCACATCTCTTCTGTATTTGAAGAATGCATGGGCAGCGGCTTTTGCTCCGATTATCAATGTAGTCGGACCGTATATTTCAGCATTTATTGATATGCTCGCCAATGCAATGAATAAGGTCGCGCAGTTCATGGCTGTATTGACTGGAAAAACAGCAGTGGTGCAAGCAAAAAAAGCATGGAAAGACTACGGAAAAACACTCACATCCACTGGAAGTAGTGCTAAAAAAGCTGGAAGTGATGCGGCAAAAGCAGCAAAAGACCTTGAGAACTATACTCTTGGAATTGACGAACTAAATGTTATCCAGCCGACAACATCAAACTCAAGTTCAAGTGGTGGCTCTGATGGAAGTTCCGGTGCTTATACGGGGCCAGATGTTTCTGAAATGTTTGAGACAACTGAACCAACTAAGGCTATCTCTGATTATGCTAAACGGCTCAGAGAAGCGTTCAAAGCTCAAGATTGGACTTCTCTAGGCTCAATCATGGCAGAGGGCGTAAATGCCGGAATGCAGAAATTGTATGACATATTTGACTGGAATAAGCATGGGGAAAAGATAACTTATTTCTGCAATGCTTTTACCACAACAATGAATAGCCTTGTTGACAATATTGAATGGCCGTTAATGGGAGCTACTGTTGCTGCCGGAGTGAATACGGTCTTCAATACTGCACAGCTTTTGATTACCGGGTTTAACTGGACGAATCTTGGAACAGGAATCGGAACAGCTATTTCCACAGGGATTCAAAACATTGACTGGGGAACGATAGGATACACTCTCGGAGCTTATTTTATGATTTCTTGGAACACTCTTGTCGGTGTACTGAGAGAACTTAAAGGTGAAGACATTGGAATGGCGCTGGCTAATGCTTTTAACGGCGCACTGGAATCAATCAATCTTGGAACAATCGGAGAATCCATCGGAAGAATGGTTGCTCTTGTAATAGAGTCAATTAAAACATTTATTCAGAATGCCAATTGGAAAGAGCTTGGATCACAGATTATTGAAGGAATAAAGAATGCTTTCAAGTTTGCTTCTGACGGTGGTGAAAATACAGGAATACTTGCATCGGTTATTGGAATCGGAGCAACAGGTGAAATCACAAAGAAAATAGCTGAAATCATTCCAAAATTAGATGGAATGGCAGAAAAATTCAATAAAATAAAGGAAGTTGCAGGAAAGCTAAACTTTAAATCTCTTATTACATTATCTCCAACAACTTTATTGATTGTTGCCGGAATTACAATTTTAGCTGCTGAACTCATGGACTTGTGGAATACTTCTGAGGGATTCAGAGATGCTGTAAAAAATGCTGTTGGGGAAATTGGAGATGCATTTTCTTTTGCTAAAAAAGAAATTTGGGACAACGGATTTAAACCACTTTGGGAGAACCTAAAAGAACTGTTTAATTCTATTTACGATTTATATGAATCAAGTGGAGCGAAAGAGCTGTTCGAATCAACAATGATTGCCGCAGTAAAAGCAATCGGAGAAGTGCTTTCCATAATAATCAGCAAGATAGCACAAGTTGTTTCTACTATTACTGGAATGGTGAGTGGGGCGATAAAGATAATCCAAGGCTTGGTTACGTTTGTGACAGGTGTGTTTACTGGTGATTGGGGAAAAGCTTGGAAAGGAGTAGAAGATATTGCTCTTGGATTTAAGCAATATATTTCATCTTTATTCAAATTGCTTTTTATGGCGATTACAACAATTTTCTCACCAATTGTGCAGTGGTTTTCGAAAAAATTTCAAGCTGCTAGAGACGGTGTAACGAATGCATTTTCAAACATCGGTTCTTGGTTTGGTAAAAAACGTGAGGATATCAAGTCAAATATGGAGTCGATTGCTCAGTGGTTCAATGATATTTTTAAGTCTGCCTACAACGGAATTACTTCAATTTTTGACAAGATTGGTGGGTACTTCAATAATGTAGCAAGTTGGATAAAATCACCTGTTTTAGGCGCAGTAAAAGCAATCGCTAAGGCTGTGAACTGGGTTTACGGAAAATTAGGTGGAGACGGCGATCTGATTAACGTATCTGGACTTGATAACTATGCAAGCGGTACAAACGGAGTCGCAAGAGATTCCTTTGGTGTTGTCAATGACCAGCCTGGGAATACCTACAGAGAGCTTGTCCAGTATCCGAACGGACAAACAGTAATTCCAACAGGAAGAAATGTCGTTCTGCCGATGCCAAAAGGTACAAAGGTAATGCCAGCTGGTCAAACAGCAGCATTGATGGGAATTACTGGCGTGAAGAAGTATAAATCTGGAATCGGTAATTTCTTTGGAAGTACAGCAGACAAAATCAGCGATATTGCAAGTAACATTTTCGGTTACATCAAAGACCCAAAGAAGCTTCTTAAAGCGGCAATTGATAAATTCACAGATTTGACAGGAGCACTTGAGCCTGGAATCACAATTGCGAAGACAGCAGTTAATTCACTGTTTGAAACAGCAGTTTCCAAAATCAAAGGATTCTTTGACAGTTTCGGTGCTATTGATTACAAACCATCTGCCGGAGTGGAGCAGTGGAGAGGACTTGCGAAACAAGCTCTTTTACTGACAAATCAGTTCAGCGAATCCAATCTGAATGCCTTGTTAACTCAGATGATGCATGAGTCAGGTGGAAATCCGAACGCTATCAACAATTGGGATATCAACGCAATCAGAGGTATTCCGTCAAAAGGACTGATGCAGGTAATTGACCCGACATTCCGTGCAAATGCGATGGCTGGATTCAACACAAACATATACGATCCACTGTCAAACATGATCGCCGCTATCAATTACACAGTCAAAAGATACGGAAGTCTGTATGCTGGATGGACTGCACGTGGATACAAAGGATACGCAAACGGTATCGGTACATTCAAGCTGTCTGATGTGGTCGGGAAATATTCTGTAGGTGGATTTCCTCATAATGGCGAGCTGTTTGTGGCGAATGAGAAAGCACCGGAATACGTTGGAAGAATGGGAAATAGAAATGTGGTTGCCAATAACAATCAGATTGTGACCGGAGTATCCAACGGAGTTGCAGAAGCGAACAAAAATACAGAAAGACTCTTGCAGAAGCTTATCGAGCAGAATGAGAGACTTCTTAGAAAGAATACATCACTGATGATGAACAGCAAGAAAGTAAATAAGGAACTGTCAAGGGGAAGTAGAAACTCTGGATACAGTTTCAGTACAACATAGGAGGTGCTAGGATATGTCAATTAAATTGAGTGATTTCATCATTGTAAATGGTCATCAATATCCGGCACCGAAATATTATCCGAATTTTCAAGTTACTACAGCTACAAATGCTGCGAGAAATGCAGCAAATAAAGTGGTTGGACAGAAAATTGGTCGTGATAACTATAAGATAGATTCGTTGGAGTGGCCATATTTGGATGCAGAAACTTGGTCAACAATGCTACAAGAGTTTGATAAGAATTTCTTTAGCAGTGTTCGATTTTGGGATATGGTAAATAATAAGTGGCGTACATTAACAATGTATTGCGGAGATAGGACGGCAGATGTTTTCAAGATTGATTCATCCGGCCGTCCTCTTGCTTATATTAACTGTAAAATGAATCTGATTGATGCGGGGTGGTAGGATGTACGAAGTATCAGATGCATATAGAGAATCGATGAAAAAACCGCTGAGAAATGCTTCTCACATGAAAGTAATACTCGGCGTTATAAATGATACAGCACAGAGTCAGGCATTGCTGAGTAATCAAAGCCAGTATGCAGGATTTTCTGATTTTGATGGAGTATTTGAACAGAAAAAAGTTCAAAGCCAGTATGCAACCTATGAGAATAACTTTTGGATGCTTGACGGTTCTATGAGATTTCTCCCGGATGCAGCATCTCAGTATGAACCTGTTGGAATCGTATCGGATAATCTGTTTTCAAGCAGTTTCTCAGTGAAAATGACATTTCAAGAGAATGTTGACATTGCCGGATTAACTATAAAGTTTGCCGGGAATTATCCTAGCAAATTCAGCATAATCACATCTGACGGAACATCAAAGAGCTATTCAAACAGCAGTTTGAACTTTACGACAGATGATAGATTTGATAACACAAATTCTCTTGAGATAAAAGTCACTGAAATGTCCGCTACAAACAATCGTGTGCGTATTGAAAGGATTTTATTTGGCAATGCGATAGTTTTTACAGATAATGACATAATCAACGCAGAATCAACTTCTACGGTATCACAGATCAACGAGGATTTGCCGGAGATTAATTTTACTTTGACTATTGATAATAATGATAAGAGGTTTGATTACGACAACAAGGAGTCAATCATCAATTATCTGAGAACAGGACAAAATATATTTGTTCAGATGGGATATGACCTTGACGATGGAACAACAGAGTGGATTTTGTTGCATACATTGAAACTGAGTGAATGGTCTGCAAGTGACGATGAAGCAAGTATAACGGCTGTAGATGTTCTTCAACAGTTTGGAGAAGGCAACTATCATCGTGGAGATTGGAACGAAAATGGAATTACGCTGTATGTTTTAGCAAGACGTGTAATTGTTGATGCAATCGGTACTCATTTGATTCCTCAAGATAAGTTTTTTATTGACAATTATTTGAAGTCCGTAGAGGTCAGAAACCCTATTCCATTAGTGTCGCACAAAGAAGCATTGCAAATTATTGCTAATGCCGGAAGATGCATTTTGACTGTTGACAGATATGGAAAAATCTGTATCAAGTCAGCATTTGACCCGGATGCAGAGACAACTTCTACTGAGACTGCATATTTCTCTGATGTTTCCAATGTGAATATTGACAATGAAAAGACGCGTTATGCGACATATGAAGATTCAATGTGGCAGCTCGGTAGCAGACCGCCGTTTCTTCCGAGGACTGGCGTTAAAGATGATGTCGGATTTGTTACAAAAGATATTGCTCCTAAAGGTGGAACGTTTTCGACACCTCCGCAGATTATAAAGACGTTTGATGTTCCTAGAAAAAGCAATGGAATGAAAGTGAAAGTGTATCATTTATTCCCAAATACGATGAGCATTAACACTTATCTGAAAGACCAGATCGTTGAATCTATCGGAATTTCTGATGGAAAAATCAACTATGCTGATGTGAAAACATGGACTACAGATCACCAATTTAAAGAATTCGACAAGATGGTTATTGAGTTTGGAAGAATCAATGTAAATACAAGGCTTGTGGTTGATTATATTGAGCTTGGTGAAAACATCGATTACACAATCGAAAGAGATGATATGTATTCCAGTCCGACTATGAGTAAGCCGGAGAATATCAAGCGGTTAAAGAATATCAGAACTGTCTATTCAAAATCCGATACGATTGAAGAAGTAGTAAGCGAAGAGGTTGAGTGGACGAATGAAACTTTGTTATATACGTTTGATGAACCGCATCATTCTTATACAGCTTCTCTTGAGAATCAGGCAGATGGTCAAAGTGTTCAGATTTCGGACAGTGGAGCATACTTTGTTGAACTTAAACTTAGAGGAAATGACAGGGGAAATAAGGTTCAAGTCATCGTTAACGGTAAAAAATTCAATCAGTCAAACGCTTATTCCGTTGCGGAAATCAGCAATTACGGTGTTGAAAAAGATTGGAGCAATCCGTTGATTTCGGATAAGGAACTCTGCGATAAAGTCTGCAAATGGGTAGCTGATTATTACAATCCAGGAATTGATTACTCTATCGATTACCGTGGAGAACCGGCACTGGATGCCGGAGATACAATCTATCAAGAAAATCGTGACGGAGAAATGGTTAAGACGGTAGCGGAAAGCGTGTCGCTGACCTATGACGGAACTGTAAGTGGAACGCTTGAAACAAGGAGGTAATAGCATGGCATCATTTTCGACACCATATACTAATTGGGGAGAACACTCGTATTTTTCTCATACTGATTACAATAGAATCAAGAACAACATACAATATCTGATCAACTTGTCTTTTGAGTTGTTTCCTGAATACGAATATGAGAATATGGGTAGCGATAAGACATATTCGGATTTCCCATTTGCAGATGAATTCAATCTGATTGAATTGAACTTAAAGCTTTTACATGACAAGTCGTTCGGTTTTGTAAAATACACATCATCAGACATGAAAAACTGGTATCAAAATAAACCGACACCGTCTTATGAGGATATGAACAGATATGAACAGATGACAGTTGATTACTACAATGGTTTGAACAGTATCAAGAAAAACAAGAACAAGCTCGGTGATATCAAGCTTGGAATGAAGTTATAGGAGGCATCGTTATGGCATTAAGAACTGATTTTAAGGATAGTGTATTGAAAGACACAACTGGAAATAAGAAATACAAAATGACGAACAACAGCGACAATACAGTTTCTTTCACTGATGTTACCGAGTACTCTCAAGAAGGTAGCCCCTATGGAGCAAAAGAAGTTAATGAAGAAAGGGAAGTTATTAACTCTGTTATAATCCCTAAAACAAGAACTGTCGAGATCTGGACACATCAAAATTATCACATTACGGAAGCAGGAGCTGTAACATGGCTTAGAATTTTTGGCAATATGAAAACGGAAGTTCCAAGAGGACACGAATATATCCTGCTTACTATGACGCCAGTACCTATGTTCGAAGTATCACGCAGGATCTACATCGCTGATAATTTTGGCTTTAATTTAAAAATTAAAACCAACGGACAAGTTACTATCACTCCGTTCGGTGGAGACATTGGAGCTGGAAACGTAATTGATGTGTCTGAAATCTTTATAAAATCGCAGGAGTGATGTTATGAGAACATTAAAATTCAACGTAAAAGAGCAAAGGATAGAGAAAGCAAAGAACTGTGATTTTAGTGATATCGCAAGAGGGACAACGGGATATTTGAAAGCACAGTTTTCTTTTTCCTATGATTGGAACGGATACGCAAAGGTAGCCGTTTTCAATGATGCATGGGACAAAGTAGAAGAGTGTAGACCAATTATTGGTAATGAGTGCGAAATCCCGTCAAAAGTTCTTGACAGCATCTCATTCAAAGTAAGGGTTATCGGCGTATCAGATGGAAGAAGACTCACCACGAACAGAACGGAGGTGGATCAGTGACAGAGCAAGAAGCATTAGCTGTAGCACTGGCAGAACAGGAGATTGTAAAGCCGGTCAATGACATTCTTATAATTGACCCGGAGACAAGGACGATTAATGTTCCTGATTCAGAGAGACTTTTCGGTGTGCAGTCAGATGAAAAGGCTGAGAGAAAGTATTTCAAGTGTCCGAAAATTGTTGGAAACAATATCAATCTTGCGACCATGAATCTGTACATCAACTACAAAAGTCCGAATCAAGCAGATGAAGAGGGAGACTCCTACATTGTACAAGATGTTGTGACAAGCGGAGAGTACATCACATTCTCTTGGGTTCTTGGTCGAAATGTAACGAAATATACAGACGGAATCCACTTCTCTGTCTGCGCCAAAAAGTCAAATTCAGACGGCACTCTTACGACAGAGTGGAACACAACATGGGCTGAGGGAGAAGTCCTTGAGGGATTGGAAACTACTCAGCAGATCGCGGAAAAGAACAAGGATTTAATTGAGCAATTGTTGAACACCTACGATTCCAAAGTAGCTGTGAAGTTGGAATTCGACCCGTCAACCCGTGGCATATCTATTGTTTAAGGAGTGAGAATTATGGCATTGAAAGCAGAAGATGTATTGGCGATTGTCAATGAAAAAATAAAGAATCCTGTCACTCAAGAACAAGTGACAACAGCTGTTAATGAGTATCTAAAAGAAAATCCAGTTACCGCAGGAACAGCAAATTACGACCCACAAACAAGAGGAATCACGATTGAGTAAGGAGGTACGACATGGCGACGAGTGATATTGGAAAAGGTGCATATTTAATTGCAAAGAACAAAGACACGGGTGAAATCGAAAAGAAAACCCTAATTCCTCCGGCTCCGTCTGATGGTGATTTGGGTGGAATTTCGGAAGAAGAGTTGGCGCAGATCACAACAAACAAGAAAGAACTTATAGATGGAAGAACGGATGTAGATGGAAACGTCCATAAAAACATCGGAGACGCAATGAGAGGACAGGCAAGAAAACTAAGGGAGAATCTTGTTGTCCGTCAGAAAGAACAGCCAACAGATCCGAACAATAATGTATGGATCTCAGATGAAGATGATGAGGTGGAAGTGCCAGATATGGGGGAATTTAATTCTCTCAAGGAAGATATAGTAGCAACACAAAAAGCGTATCTAATTAACCCTAAAATAGAAACTGACAAATATGTCAATACTGAATGTGAAATTATAGGTTATGAGGGATGGGACTTATTAACGATATCTGCCACTAATGGTGACGCAGTTATTGTTTATAGTCCCGTTGATTCAAAATATAATGCTATGTATTCAGAGGACAACACCCTTTATAAAAATGTCGTATTGAAAAATGGTATGAATTGCTTTGTAATTCCTAAAGGTTATAGAAATTTAAAAATTTCAAATGAACGAGAAATAGTAAAAAATGTTAAATCATATATATTGCCTATAGAATCTATAAATAGCAATATAGAAAAGCTAAAAAAAGCTGACAAAGGAAACGTGCTATTTAAAAAAATTCCATATACTTATATAAACAATGTAGATGGAAATGAACTAACTAGTGATAGCTATTCATCATCAGATTTTATTGAATTAGCAGATTGTAAAAAATTTGTAATTGAATGCCAAGAAGACTCTGACCTCAATGCGTTATACGACGAAAATCACATTTTTATACAAGGTATAGAATATAAGAAGGGTATTACTGAATTTGACAAACCATCTAATGCGAAATATTTGAGAATATCATGTCATACAAACTTTTTAGAAACAGCAAGAGTTATTTTTGACAGCTCGATTTCATATCGAAATTTCACACATGAAGACCCTGTTTTACCTAGAAAAAAAAGGTGGGAGAGCGACCGAGAAATAATTATTGATGATGCGTATAACAAGTTGTTAAGTGCATACAAAGAAAATCCAGACATTATCCCAATTTTCGTATGCACCGATAGTCATAGATGGTCACCTCAACATCCGCAAAGATATGTCAATAATATTGATACAGATGGAATGAAAATAGCCAATATAAACCTAGGTGATGATGTGACTGAACATTGGGATGACTTAAAATTTGATACAATATATAATAATATTAGATACATAAAAAACTATATTGGTGTGTGCGGCAATCACGATAAATGGGATGGAACAAGCACGACAGAATATTTTTTACGTAGGATTTTTACATCACAAAATGCGGAATACATAGGAAAATCAAAAAGATGTTGTTATACAGTGAAGGATAATTTGTATAATGTGAAATATATTATTTTTGACCCTTACTACGCACCGAATTCAGGTGTACCAATGGTAAGCGTGCCAACAGTCGTTGCTACATGGTTCGTAAAAGAATTATCCAAAAATGATGGGTATGATATTATTTTCCTAAATCACCAACCATTGACTGATAATAATATACATAGAGATGGAACAAAGCAAACGTGGAAAATGGAGTCTTATGAGGAACCAATTTTTACTGCGTTATTTAACGTTTTGAAAGACAGAAAAAACAAGAAAAAAGGTACTTATATCGACACAGATAATATTGCACATCCGTATGACTTTAGTCAATGTGAAAACGATTTGCTGTGTCTCATTCATGGACATTCGCATGAAGAGTTGTATTACATCGAAGATGGATTGACAAGTTATGTATGCGACTGGGACGGTGCTGAATCAACAGGATATAAATCCACGTTCATAGCTATTGATAGAAGCAAAGAAACATTAACAGCGTGGATTGCAAAAGGAAGTGAAAATGTTGAACCTGTGCTAGAGCTAAAAATTAGCTAAAGGAAGCAAAAATTTAGTAAACCAATCGCAGAAAGGAGAAACTACACATGAGTGTATTCATAAAGAAATCCAAACTAAGAGTAAAAAATGAAGACGGAACAAGTTATACCGGAGTAATGAATGCCATAGCAGAAGAGAGTACAGAAGAATTAATCAAGCAGATCGAAGCCAAGGGAAAGAAGACACTTGAGAGCATCCCAGAGGATTATACAGTGCTGGAAGAGAAGGTGGATAAACTAAAGGAAGAGATGGCGAATGTGAAGTCTATCACAGACGCTATTGACGAGAGAATTCTTGAGGCATTCTTTGGGTCAATGAGAAATGGAAAAGTATATCAGACAGAAGTGTATTTGACAGAAACGAATCCAACTTCGGACGGTGTTAAGACACTTGCCAATGCGAACATGGTGTGCGAACCATCAACGGATACTGTAGAGGGCAGAGATGACTACGAGGGCATTGGAATTTTCAACTGGTATAAATGCAACTACATTACAGATGATTACGGTCGCAAGATTCCGACAGCAATCGAGGGATGGGGAAATGGTTATAAGAATGATGGATCTGTTGACGTTGGTGTTATTGCAATGACTCCGTACTGGTCGGCTATTGAGAAAGATGGTAAACAGATCTGGACATTATCCGATACTCCGAATGATGATTACGGGTTGATTCCGTGGGAGACAGCTAGAAAAGAAGATGGCACTTACGCTTCTTATGTGATTCACAGCGAGTACGTCAGTGGACTTGGAACGGATGGACTTCTTAGGTCATTTAGCGGTTCTAAACCAGCTAGAAATCAGTGTTACAACAACATGATTGACAGCTATCAGAGAAAAGGTAAAGGCTGTTATGGTGCCGGAAAAGAAAGAGATATGTATGTCATTCTGTACGAAGTGATTAAGTATGCTACGAAGAATGAGCAGAAAATCTTTAAAGGAACAACAAGCTACAACTTGCAGTTTTCAGCTTCAATTCAGAGAGAAACGAAAGAAACCTACTTCCCACTCACAAATTCACAGGCTTCGCAGATTGTTGTTGGAAGCTATGTGTCTGTTGGGTATGGTTCAAAGAACACTGACAATACGGTAAATAACGACCGTGGAGTTGGCACGATTCACCAGTACGCTGACGATGTAAAAGTCCTTAGAATTGAGGATATTGACGAAAATAACAAGGCTGTATATTTAGATATTGAAGAGGGATTCACGACAACACCAGTAGCGTTAAGCGATACTCTGAATGCACAGATTATGTTGTCCACTATGCATTGGTGGAGTGGAACAACAGATAAGGTAATCGGGAAGCATGACGGTTCAATGGGCTCCAATACAGATGGCAAACATCCATTTCGTGTCATGGGAATTGAATGTTCTGTAGGTGGATACATCGTATATTCGGATTCGGTCATGGTATTTAAGGAAGATTACAGCAAGGACGTATATATTGCTCCTAGAGGTGTCAAACATGTAAAAGATGAAGCGACCGTCAAGAGCACATACAAGCTGATTGGAAATATGCCTGGAAATGGCGGAACTGACTGGTGGATTGGCGATATCGGAGTGGACATGGAAACTTGTTCATGGTTCGCCAAAGCTGTCGGAAAGAGCGATTCTCAAGGTTGGGGTGATAGATGTTACGCTGGCGGTAAGAGTACATCTGGAACTCGCGAAGACCTTGGACGCGGTGTTCTCGGGGTTGGGTCGGCTGGCGGCTCGGTGTGCGTGGGTTGCTGGAACGGGCTTGGCTGGGCGGGCTGGAGTTGCCTCGGCTGCGATTAAGAAGAGGTCGTCGGTGGGTGAATTTCCTCTAGGAAAGAGGGGCTCTCCCCTAATACGACCGACTAAAATATAAGGACTTACGGCGCACGCGGTAATCTCAGGAATGGGTCGAATGGCGGCTCAGTGTACGTGAATTGCAGGAACAGGCTTGACAGGACGAACTGGAATTACCTCGGCTGAAATTGTTAATTTCTAAATATAAAATCCTTGCGTCGTATTTCGCACTCGCAAAGAGTGTAGTCTGTAAAGACTCTTGGACAGATGCCCGAAATACTTTTTATAGACCTACTGAAACTTTTATTTTTGACGAAAGGAGTAAGGACGGATAGGGTTAGCCTATCTGTCGGGGTTAGTAGTACAAACCGAAAGCCCTTAAAAAGACAATCGATGAAGACGTATTGCAAAACGGTCGATATAACAGATAGAAAACTGATTCAAAAGGCAGTATACAAATGCCTTAAAAAGAAATACAAAAGAAGAGATTCATTGACAATGTTTTCTGAATACACTGGACTTTCGACAGACACTATTAAAGGAATGTTCAATGAGTTCGGATTAAACGGAATGAAACCGATGGTTGAAACAGTGGTTGACGGAGTACGTGAAGAAATCATTCAAGGCAATATTCACTTTCAACCAATATGGTACAAAGAAAAGATTGACGCTTCCAGTCAGAAAGTGCGAAGAATCGGAATTCAGAACATTAAACAGCAAATCTACGATTATATCGCAGTAGAAGCTATGAAAGACTTCTTAAAGCGAATTGGAGAATACCAATGTGCAGCACTGAAAGGCAGAGGTCAATCCTACGGTATCAAAGCAATAAAACGATGGATGAGAAACAAAAATATCAGATACGCTGGTCAATGCGATATCAGCAAATGTTATCCATCAATAGACAGAAACAAATTAATGGAATTTCTTCGGAAATACATTAAGAATGAATCACTACTTGAACTGATAGAAATGTTAATCATGACATTCGACACAGGATTGAGCATTGGTTCATATTTGAGTCAGTATCTTTGCAACCTATTCCTATCTCAAATCTACCATGAAATAGCGGAGAATATGTATCGCATCAGAAAGAAAAGAAGCGGAACAACAGAAAGAATTAATCTTGTGAAACACCAGCTTTTCTTCATGGATGATATTTTGATTCTCGGCACGAATGCAAAAGACATTCACAAGGCTATGAGGCTGATTATTAAGAAAGCGGATGAAATGGGATTGGAAATTAAAGACAGTTGGACGGTATATACAACGGTCGCAAAACGTAAAGATGATGGTCATTTCATTGATATTATGGGTGTCCGCATATACAGACAGCATATCACAATTAGAAGAAGAGTTTTCTTAAGAGTGAGGCGGTCGTACAAGAAAGCACAATCCCTTGTGAAGCAGAGGAAGAAGATTCCAGTATGGCTTGCAAGGAAGTGCATGTCATACAAAGGCATCTTAGACCGCACGGATAGCTACAATATAAAAAGAAGATACAACGCAAACAAAACGATTCAAATATGTAAGGGAGTGATATCACATGAAAGCAAGATTCGACACTACGCAAGAGAGTGTTACTGTTAGACAGATTGACGGAATAGATTATATCTATATCTGCCTGAATGAGAACATCGTGAAAGAGATTCCTGAAGGACAGGAAGATGGGCAGACTTATCATGAATATGATTATAGGGAAATCTCAGAGCCTACCGGCATTCTCGATTTGGACGATGTAAAAGCTAACCCAGGTAAGTACCTTAACTATGAGAATGAGGTCAGGACGGATACAGAACGTATCGACACATTAGAAGCAACTACAGACGATATCATCTTAATGATGGCTGATTTGATTGGAGGAAAAGCATAATGAAAACATTGAACACACTGAAACTTAAAATCATGGTAAGAGCATTTAGAATCAGACTTAAAAACGGAGAAGAGTTTGATGATATTGCAGCGGATTATCCAGCACTCACAGTAGACGACCTTGAGGCAATTCGTGAGGCACTGGAAAAGTAATGGAATTAGAAAACATGACAATCTCGGAATTGATTGAATTACTGCATGAAATCACTAATGAAATCGAGTCGAGAACGATGGAATTAAGCGGCTAAGAGGTAAATACATGGAAATCAGATCAAGAACGAAAGGCCTTATTTTTATACTCAAAACAATAATGAAACAGAAGGGAGAATAATCATGACAGAACAGACAATTAAAGAAATCATTAAGAGTTTCGCTTACGGACTTTCGGCAAAGGAAATCTCAGACAATGAAGGAACGTCATTGGAAACAATGCAGAAATTTGCAGAGGAACACGCAGCGGAGATCGAGCAGAAGAAAGCAGAACTGAAAGAAGGTGGCTAGTATGAGTAAACTTATTATTGATGTTAGCTATCACAACGGAGTAATCAACTGGGAAAGAGTCAAGGCATCAGGTTGTGCCGGAGCTATACTTAGATGTGGTTACGGAGACAATATCGCATCACAGGATGATAAACAGTGGATTCGCAACCTTGCTGAGTGTGAAAGACTTGGAATACCGGTAGGAGTCTATCTGTATAGCTATGCGACTTGTGACAGACAGGCACAGAGTGAACTTGACCATATCTTGAGATTAATCAAAGGGCATACATTCCAGTTACCAATTTTCATTGATGTGGAAGAACCTGGAACACAAAACTATGCTCCTAGATGCTGTGAAATCGTCTGCGAAGGACTTAAAGCGAATGGATATACTCCGGGAATCTACGCTTCACTGAGTTGGTTCAACAACTATCTTGGCAGTGTTCGTGGCAAGTACATTGAATGGATGGCAAGATACAAGAATCTTCCGGAGGACACTTACAAAGACCAGTATGCGATCTGGCAGTATTCCTCCGACGGTCATGTGGATGGAGTTAGTGGAAGAGTTGATGTGAACTATTGCTACATGGAAATTGGTGGAAATGCTACACCAGTAACACCGTCAGCACCTTCTAAGCCAGCAGAGAAGAAAGACTTAGGACAGGTCGATATTACATATCAGGCTTTCACGGATAGATGGTGGCCACCAGTAGTGAACAAGATTGATTGGGCTGGAAAAGGTGATAATGTTCCAATCAAGTGGCTTGCGATCAAGGTGAGCAAAGGCAGGATCCGCTGTAGAGTGTACACAAGAAAGAATGGCTGGCTTCCGTATCTTACATTCGGCAACAGCTACAATCTGAATGACAAGGTCAATGGAATCCTCGGAGATGGTTCAGAGATTCTTGCTGTTGAACTGTACTACATCACACCGGATGGATATAAGTACAAGATGGTCCACTACAGAGTTTCTGTACAGAACAATCCTAACTTCTACGCAGATCAGATCGATACACTGAAAGCAAGTGGCATGGACGGATTCGC
>ENA-OOYV01000291-OOYV01000291.1-human-gut-metagenome-genome-assembly--contig:-NODE-291-length-37620-cov-4.432211_pt1 | contig 37620 bp, 38 predicted proteins | sample MGYA00241704_ERZ501380 | MGnify/ENA primary metagenome ERZ501380 (study PRJEB25962, sample SAMEA2042984) | human gut metagenome | biome: human gut; feature: human-associated habitat; material: faeces...
CTTTAAACTTTACTGCTATTATCTTTAAAACTGCCTATACACTATAACCTTTCAACTATAAACTCAATTATGGCCAACGCTAACGCTAAATAGGCTTGCGGGAAAGGTTAATTTACTGTTTTTTTGCTTTCTGATGTCTCTTGAATGTCTGTATACATTCGCGGCGAGGAATAATGACAGATAATCCGTTGTACTCTATCTCCTCCTTTATAATCTGTTTAATCTCCTCCATGTTCTTTGCCGATGGAACAACGCCTCTTACATGTTTAGGGTCTACTCCAACAGCCATGCAGATAGCCTCTAACTTGGTTGTTCCGGCAGAATCCTGGCCTCCTGTCATTCCGGTGGTGAGGTTGTCTGATATTATCACAACCATGTTTGCGTTTGCGTTTGCAGCGTCTAACAGTCCTGTTATTCCGGAATGTGTGAACGTAGAATCTCCAATTACCGCTACAGCAGGGAACTGTCCTGCGTCTGCGGCACCTTTTGCCATTGTAATTGAAGCTCCCATATCTATGGTTGAGTCTATTGCTCTGAACGGTGGAAGTGCTCCAAGAGTATAACAGCCTATATCACTGAATACTTTATGATTAGGATACTCTTTTAGAGTTTCGTTAAGCGCGTTGTATACATCTCTGTGTCCGCAACCCATACATAGTGCAGGCGGACGAGGAACTACGTTTTGGCTTGCTGCGTGTGCCTCATGAGGCGCAAGTCCAAGAGATTTTCTAACGCTGTCAGGAGTAAGTTCCCCCTCTCTTGGCAAAACTCCGTTCAATCTTCCCGAAATCTTACAAGGTGTTGGAAGTATGCCCTTTACCATCTCCTCAAGAAGTGGCTGCCCCTCCTCCATTATGAGTATTTCGCTGCACTCCTCTGCCATCTTTCTTATAACGCTCTCTTCAACAGGATATTGGGATACTTTATATATTGGCTTCCCGACAAATTCCTCTTCCGGCATATTCTCGCAAAGATAGTTGAATGCTATACCGCAGGCAATGATTCCCTGTTGTGAGAATGTTCCGTCTGAAAGCGGAGTGTTGTAAAACTTGTTCCATTTACACTCGTTCTGCAGGTTGTTATATGTTGCTATAAGTTCCGGGTATCTTTTGCGTGAATTGGCAGGGAGCAAAATCCACGATTTTGGTTCGGCAGGGTAGTGGAGCGGGGCAATTGGTTCTGCCTGAGTGTCTACCTCCACAACGGCTCTTGAATGTGCCATACGGGTAGTGACTCTAAGTAGAACGGGAACACGTTTCTGTTCCGAAAGCTCAAAGGCGTATTTTACCATGTCGTACGCTTCCTGCTGGTTAGAAGGTTCAAGAACCGGTACCAACGAGAACTTTCCGTAGAATCTTGAGTCCTGCTCGTTCTGTGACGAGTGCATTGATGGGTCGTCTGCCGCAACAACAACAACTCCTCCGTTAGGACCTGCCATTGCCGAATTTACAAAGGCGTCTGCGGCCACGTTCATTCCAACATGCTTCATGCAGACAAGCGCACGCTTTCCAACGTATGAGACTCCAAGTGCGGCCTCCATTGCTGTTTTTTCATTTGTACACCATGCACTGTGTATTCCTCTCTCCTTTGTAAGAGGGTGAAGTTGAATAAATTCTGTAATCTCTGTAGATGGGGTGCCGGGGTAGGCGTAAACACCTTGGATTCCGGCATTCAAAGCTCCAAGCGCTATAGCTTCGTCGCCAAGAAGTAATCTTTTCTCTTTTGTCATATATCGTGTCGTATTATTATTGCATGGATAATCAGGTGTGGTATTTCCACTGTTCATAATCTTATTCTTCTCTTTTTTAAGTATTTTTTAGTAAGAAAGAAGATTTGAATACAAATTTAAGCAAAATTCTTAATAATACGAACTATTTTCGTAAGTCAGGTGAGCAAAGCAAACACTCTTTACACTATAAACTCTCAACTAAATTAAAGCCAACGCCAATGCTAACGCCAACGCTAACTACTCAGACACTGTAATCTTGTAAAGATGAGGCCAATATTTTCCTGTAATATATATGCTGCCGTCTGCTTTGTTATACGCTATGCCATTAAGGACATCTGCATGAGCGCTCCTGACGGCTGCCGGATATACATCTGAGCAGTTAATAACAGATGTAATGCAACCCGAGCCAGGGTCTATTGTAACAATATAATCCTCTAAATAGACATTAGCCCAGATCTCACCGTTTATATACTCCAATTCGTTAATATAGTCTACCCTCTTACCGTTGAGGGTTACATTTATCCTTCTGTTCTCCATAAAGGTCATAGGGTCCAAAAATGAAATAGTTGCACTTCCGTTGCTCATTATCAACTCTTTGCCGTCTGTTGTAAGCCCCCATCCCTCGCCGCTGTATCTTAGCTCGCCAACCTTTTTAAATGAAGATGGCTCATAAACAAAACATATCTGTTCTCTCCATGTGAGCAGATAGAGGTTCCCGCCAAAGATCACAGACCCTTCTGCAAAATATTTTGAATCCAAATTGGATTTGCTAAGAACTTTTCCGGTTTTAAGGTCAACACTCCTTAGGCTCGATTGCCCGTACTGCCCGCAACTCTCGTAAAGCACCCCGTTTTCAAAGAAAAGCCCCTGAGTGTACGCATACTTGTCATGAGGAAACTTCTCCTTTACAACGGCCTTTAACCTTTTGGCTTTCACTGGTTTGCCTATCTCTTTAGTGCTATTTTCATTGTTTTCCGAGTCTGCCGGTACTGCCGGGTTCCCTGCTGCTATTGAACTATTGCCTGCTGCACTTTTGCTGTCTGTTGATACACTACTGCCGGAGTTGGCTGTTGCACTGCCGGATTCTGCTGCATTGGAGAAACTGTTGCTCCCGTTTGTTGCATTTGCAGAATTGGTATTGCCACCGCATGAGGTTGCAGAAACAGACAACCCTGCCAGTAGCAGGGCGTATGTTAAGAATCTTTTCATGTTCGGTTTCAAAATATCTGTCATATAATCCGTAATGTAGTTTATAGTTCATAGTTTAGAGTCAGTTTATCAGCTTTAGCTTTGGCATTGGCTTTAGCTAATTAAGTTTATAGTTTAAAGTCAATTTATTAGCTTTTGCATTGGCTTTAGCTAATTTAATTTTGATAGCCAACGCCAACCTTATTAACCATTACTTTTATAACGCTTTTCTCTTGTCCATGGCAGCCTTAACAAAGGCCACAAATATAGGTTGAGGCCTCTCCACTGTACTCTTAAGTTCGGGATGGAACTGAACGCCAATGAAGAACGGATGAGAAGGAAGCTCCACTATCTCAACCAAACCTGTCTCCGGGTTGCGTCCACTAAACACAAGCCCTTTCTCCTCCATGGCCTTCATATAATCTGAGTTGAACTCGTATCTGTGTCTGTGACGCTCAAAGATTGGGGTTTCACCGTAAATGCTGTATGCGAGTGTTCCGGGAACAAGGTCGCACTCGTATGCTCCAAGCCTCATTGTGCCACCCTTTATTGTAAGTGTCTTCTGCTCCTCCATAAGGGCAATGACCGGATTGGATGTTGTTGGGTTTACCTCTGTTGTCATGGCATCGCTCAGACCCATCACATTTCTCGCAAACTCCACAACGGCCATCTGCATTCCAAGACAGATACCAAAGAACGGTATGTTGTGCTCGCGTGCATACTGTACAGCTAATATCTTGCCTTCAATACCTCTCTCTCCAAACCCCGGGGCAACAAGTATTCCGTCCATCTGCCCAAGTTTCTCCTCTATATTGTTGCTGTCTAAATATTCGCTGTGAACCGTATGCACATTCACCTTGCATTCGTTTGCGGCTCCGGCGTGGATGAAAGACTCCAATATGGATTTGTAGGCATCCTGCAACTCAACATATTTCCCTACAAGGGCAATATCTATCTCGCATTTAGGATTGAACAGCTTGTCTAAGAATTTTTTCCAATCTGTAAGATCCGGTTCCTCTGTACAATCTATATGCAGCTTCTCCAAAACTATCTCATCCAATTTCTCGTCCATCATTACAAGTGGCACCTGGTATATGCTCTTTGCATCAATAGACTCTATTACCGAGTTAGGTTTTACGTTACAGAACAGGGCAACCTTTTTCCTTATATCCATAGGTATATGGTGTTCTGTTCTGCAAACTATTATATCTGGGTTCAATCCGCTCTGTTGCAGCATCTTTACGCTATGCTGGGTTGGTTTGGTCTTAAGCTCTTTGGCTGCGTTGAGGAATGGTACAAGCGTTAGATGTACAATAAGGCAGTCTTCGTCGGGAAGCTCCCACTGCAACTGTCTTACAGCCTCCAAGTATGGGGTAGACTCAATGTCACCAACTGTTCCTCCAAGTTCCGTAATGACCACATCGTATTTGCCGGTTTTGCCAAGTAGCAACATTCTGCGTTTTATCTCGTCTGTGATATGGGGGATAATCTGCACTGTCTTGCCAAGGTACGCACCCTCTCTCTCTTTGTCTATCACGGTCTTATAGATCTTTCCGGTGGTAACGTTATTGGCTTTTGATGTATGTACATTAAGGAATCTCTCGTAATGTCCAAGATCGAGGTCTGTCTCGGCACCGTCTTCTGTAACATAGCACTCTCCATGTTCGTATGGGTTAAGTGTTCCGGGATCTATGTTAATGTAAGGGTCAAACTTCTGGATAGTAACTCTTAACTTCCTGGATTGTAGGAGTTTTGCTAATGAAGCGGCAATAATACCCTTCCCTAAGGAAGATGTAACTCCTCCCGTAACAAATATATATTTTGTGCTCATGTTTTGTTGTGGATTTTTATCTATTTCTTATTATTACGGGGTACAAAGATATGTATAATTTGTCGGGAAGCAAAAAACTATTTCCTTCTAAACTTTAAACCATAAACTAATAAGCGTTGGCGTTAGCCTTAATTTAGTTGAAAGTGTATAGGCAGCACTATAAAAGTTAAGAGTTGAAAGTTTATAGTGTATAGACAGTTTTAAAGATAATAGCAGTAAAGTTTAAAGTAAAAAACTAATATCTTTAAATCTATAAACTAATTAACTGACTTTAAACTATAAACTTAATAGGCCAAAGCTAAAGCCTATTACATGGCGAGGAAAAGTTGCGCGAAAAACTATATGTATGATAACATTAATTAAGTAAACAAGAATGAAAAAAGATATAATATTAGCAGGAGTAGGCGGCCAGGGAATCCTATCCATTGCAACCGTTATTGGTGAGGCAGCCATAAAAGAGGGTCTTTACATCAAGCAGGCAGAGGTACACGGAATGAGCCAGCGCGGCGGTGACGTGCAGAGTAACCTGAGAATCTCATCATCCCCAATACACTCAGACCTTATAGCACTTGGTGGTGCAGACCTTATAATCTCTTTGGAGCCAATGGAGGCACTAAGGTACTTGCCGTACCTGTCAAAGAGAGGGTGGATAGTAACATCAACAGAACCATACGTAAATATTCCTAATTATCCCAACAAAGAACTTATTTTTGAGGATCTTAAAAAGGTTGGAAACGTCATTATGGTAGACGTTGACACTCTTGCAAAAGAGGCAGGCAACCCCAAGGGGGCCAATATAGTGCTTCTTGGAGCATGTGCCAAGCTGTTGGACATAGAGATCTCCAAATTTGAAGATGGAATAAGACGCATCTTTGCACGCAAAGGAGAGGAGGTTGTTGAATCAAACATCAAAGCCTTCCGTGCAGGAGTAGAGGCCGCAGTTGCACAATAAGCTTTTATACAGCTGCGCGAAAGCGAACATTTTCCAAATTGGCTTTCTTTGGCGTTGGCGTTGGTCTTTTTAGGGTAAAGAGAGGAAAGAGGGGATAGAAAGTATAGAAAGCCAATGCTAAGGCCAAAGCTAAAGCTGATTACATGGCGAGGGAAAGCTGCACGAAAGCGAACAATTTTTCACTGCCTGAGTCTCTTAGATTTTTCCTTTTCTTCCTCTCATTCACCCCAAACTGAGCCAGCCCAATGGCAGCCATAATATCTGTCATATTACACTTATACCAAGGCTCAATAATATCATACTCCCACGCCCCAAGCTTAGTCTTGGCCAACGCATCCTTGTTCTGGCCATGCAAAGAGAACAGCTGTGCCAGCCTGCACAGAAACTCATTCCAGGTCTCCCCCTCCTTGTAAGGCACATCCTTGCACCCGTTCAAAGTCCGGGTACCATCCTTTGGCAAAGCCTGAACCGTCTCATCACCAAAAGGCAGATTCCAAGTTAACGCACCACCCTCGGCAGTTGTAAGGTTCTTCACAGCATGAAAACTAAAGCTCGAAAAGTCAGCTATAGCGCCGGCCATCTTGCCATGCCACATACTGCCAAAAGCATGAGCACAATCACCTCATCATTTGATTTATGTTCATTTTATTAATTGCACCAAACAAGTTGGGATTCCAATCATTTTTTGTTTGATATGATTAATAAATCACTTATCTTTGCATTGTATTTTAATCACGCCAAACAAATTTTCAAGCCATGATAAACATCATCAAACGACCAATATACACAGAGCGCATAGCGCCATTCATAAATAAGAATATCATTAAGGTTCTTACAGGGCAGCGACGAGTGGGGAAAAGTTGCATCCTTCGTCAGTTGCGGGAACATATTGAACAGTCATCTCCTAAAGCCAACGTGATTTATATTAACAAGGAATTAGACGAGTTCTCATTCATACGTACTCATGAGGATTTGTCTGCTTATATATCAAGCAGACTCCAATCAGAAAACGAAAATTATCTTTTCATTGATGAAATACAGGATATAGAAGGCTTTGAACATACATTGCGAAGTCTGCAAGCTCAAAATGCCTGCGATATTTTTATTACAGGCAGTAATGCAACAATGTTGTCCGGAGAATTATCCACCTATCTTTCCGGCAGATACTTAGAGTTTCACGTACACAGTCTGAGCTACAAGGAATTTCTTGAGTTTCACAACCTCACTGATAATATTCCCAACCTGCGAAACTATCTGATTTATGGTGGCTTGCCATATTTGAAAAATCTCCCTTTGCAACAAGATATTGCTTTTGAGTATCTTCGTAACGTCTATTCTACCATTATGCTCAAAGATGTGGTAAAGCGCGAAGGTATCCGCAATGTTGATTTTCTTGAAACGCTTGCCATATACGCTGCAGATAATGTAGGCAATCTATTCTCAGCAAATAATATAAGCAAATACCTCAAATCGCAGCACGTCAATATGTCCACCTTGCAAGTAATCAATTACCTAAGGGCATTGCAAAATGCCTTTCTCATAAATAGGGTAGGACGCATTGAAGTAAACGGACTCCACAAATTTGAGATAGGCGACAAATACTATTTTGAAGACCTTGGATTACGCAACTGCCATTTTGGTTACTCCATGCAAAAGGATATTCATAAGCTGATAGAGAATGCCATATTCCTGCATCTGATTCAACAACGCTATGAGGTGTTCACCGGGCAGCAGACAGGTGGAAAAGAGATTGATTTCGTGGCACGTAAAGCAGGCGAAATAGTCTATATCCAATCCACATACCTGCTTGCAGACGAAGCCATCCGTCTACGAGAGTTTGGCAATCTTCAGGCCATCCGCAACAACTACCCCAAATATGTTGTCAGTCTTGACGAGTGGACAAGTGGCAGTACTGTCAATGGAATCAAGCACTTGCATCTTGGAGACTTTCTAAAACAGGAAATTTTTTAAAATATTTTATTTAGCAGATTATTTTTGTTTTTTTTCTTCCCGACAAAACTCAACTTGCAATCTCAATCCATGCTAAAATCCGTACTTTAAATTTCATTTAACAAAGACTTCCTAAAGACTTGCACTATTTTATTTTGTAAATATAATAATTCTCAGTACATTGCGTTGTATTTCCAATTCACCTCATAAGACAGTGAATATCAATTAGCCCCAACAGTACCAAGACTAAACTTTTATACTTAAAACAACCATTTCCGTAAGCCTTCTTTGGCGTTGGCGTTGGCATTGGCTCTCAATGTTAAATTAGCAAAAGCTAAGGCCAAATAAAAGTTAATAGTTGAAAGTGTATAGTTTATAGAGTAAAGATGAAAAATTAAATTCTTTAAAACTATCAACTAATTAGCTGACTCCAAACCATAAACTATAAACTCTCAACTAGTCATTGCAGGCGTACACAGTTCCATGCTCCCTCATAAAATTTTAACTCAAATTTTTTAATGTTATGAAGAAGATTTTAATGATATTATTGGTTGCAGTTCTATGTTGTTGTCAGAGAATTGTATGCGGAGAAGTTGAATTTAGGTATATCATAAACAATGAAAGTGATTATACCATATTGATTGAAACGAAGTCTTATGATCCATCATTTCCTGAGCTATTAACGTTGAACCCGGGAGATTCATTCTCATGGGAAGAAAGTTATATGGCTTCAGTCACCCCTTCCACTTTCAGAATAACATTTGACGGGAAATACACAATTGACAAAAACTCATTCGCAAAACACAGAAACCCTTTGGACATAAAAAACTACAATACTATTAAAAGAGGGAAGTGGCTTGTCACCCATACATACACCTTCACAAACGAAGACTATGAAATAGCAAAACAACAAAAAAAGAACCCTGAGTAGCAATTCCGCCACCCAGAGTTCATCCTTACGACTTAACCTCCACTTTTCTTCCCGACAAAACCTACATCACAAAACCTCCCCCTACCCAAAATTCTGCTAATTACATATACTCATAAACACAATATGTATTACCTCATTACATTCCTTAAATATGCCTCATGTAACGGATAGTATTTTCTCATAAACATCAGATACCCAAAGGACAAAAGGCAAACGACACAGGCCAAATATAGCCACTCATTTATAGGAATATATATCGCACCCAAAGAAATAGTAAATTGCAATACCATATATAAGACAGAGACCCATACATGAGGAATGTGCAACTCATTTGCCATCAGTTGGTAGGCGTGCTTTCTATGTGCAACTCCCAAGTTCTCGTGTAACATTATTCTGTGACAAATAGTCAATACCGTATCAACACCATAAACAGACAAAAAGACAATATAACATAAGTTGCCAGTTTGAACTATCAGTTTTCCAAGAATAAAAACAACAATAAAAGCCATGCTCACAGACCCAACATCGCCGGCAAAGCATTTAGCTCGTTTTCTAAAATTAAACAAACAGAATATAATATTTCCCAAAATAGCCACCACTATTACAGGCTCTTCAATAAAATGGTCATATCTGTTTACAATTAACAAAGGTAAAAGTACAGCCAAACTGTATCCACCTGTAATACCATTAATACCGTCCATGAAATTATAAGCATTTATAATTCCCGTGCAGAATATCAAAGCAAGAATTATAATCCACCAAGAGTCAATCCCTATAATACCCCATTGCCAGAACATCAAGAACATTGCTGTAAATTGCACAACAAGCCTTACTGAATTTGGAACAGATTTTATATCATCAACAAAACTCACAACACTCAGAGCTGTTAACCCAACAAGAAACCAACCATACTCAAAACCAAAAAACGCAGTATACACAAGCATTGAAATGGGGAAAATAACACCACCACCTCGCAATGTTATGTAAGAATGAGAACTCCGCAAATTAGGCTTATCAATAATATTATATCTGTCCGCAACTTTAAAGTACAACAGTTCAAGCAATAACAGCAAAACTGCTATTACGCAATAGGTTATCATTACTGGCATGTTAAAAAGGAAAGTATTTGTAAATTATTGAGGACAACCAAAAAATTGCATAAGCTTAAAAAAAACATCTGAACAATATATAGTTTTCCTCATATTACTTTTTTGTTTTATCAGAAACTATTACCCTTAGTTTGCCTTTTTTATGGTCTACAAGAGAGGAATCAGCAATGTACCACCCTATTTCAAAATCATGAGAAACCTCTGTATTAATATAAATCTCGTCTTTTAGCTCAATTTTTAAACCATGCGTGAGTTTTTTTAATCTTGAAACAAATTCAGTTTTAACAGATGGCTTGTCTGGATTCCACATTTTAACACAATACTCGGGGTATCCACTAAATAAACTTAGGTCTCTCAGATTAGGTACAACAAAATTCTTATTATATTGAGGTTTAATAGGTTGTTTATATTCATATTTTGAAATACTCTCAGATGGGGTGTATAACCTAACTCCTTTAGGAAATTTTAATACAACATGTAAGTCTCCGGTCTGTGCAGTTCCATCATTTACCACCTTTAACTTTAGTTGTTTAAAAGAACGCCCATACAGATTTTGCTTAGCCATCAAAATCTCTTTTTTCTTATAATCTTCAAGATATTTCTTGCGCATATGATTAAAACACGCCCTCTCCTCAGGAGTTCGTTGCAATAACAATTTCGTATACATAACTATACTTGGCGATGTCCCCATAAAGTTATCATAGGTTATAGGAGCTTCACCATCTTCAGGGTATTTAGCGGCCTCTTCATGCACTTTTTGCTCCACTATCGCATCTATAGGTTCATAACAAAATTGTTCAAATTCCAAACAATCAGAATTAGTATCACAAAAAAGAATCTTGGGATCAGAGCATCTATTTGTCCACCTCGCCAATTCATCTTTTACTTTTTTCAATTCTTTCTCTTCAGCCGGTGGTTCTTCTGCTGAACGATAGGTATCATCCAATGAAAGGATATTGAGGCCTAACTCTTTCGCTTTTAACAGTAAATCTGTATCATTACTAACAACATAAACATCTGCCTTCTGATATAGAGAATGCAATACATTCAACAGGAAACGATCATCATTTACAGTTAAGTCAAAAGTTTTTTTCTCGTCATCATCTATTGGTGTTTCCCGACAATAAAGTAATGGAACTCTGCTTTGTTGATTATTTAACAATATTTTATTGAACTTCTCAGACATCTTCCTTGCTTTATTTCTGACTCGTCCTTTGGAATTATCTTTATGTCCATCTATCTCTCTTAATACTATACTTGTTAAAACGACAGAAATATCGTCCTCTGTATTCAACAAAGATTTCCATGGAATATCCTCATATCCTTTGTAATGGATGAATATATTTGTATCCAAAAACAGATATTTCATTATCACTTTTCCTCAAATGTTAAATCAGAGGTCTGATAATATGCTCAAAATTCGGTCACTAACTTAAGACCTTCTGATTCTATTTTAAACGAAGGAAATTTATTGCTTTGCAAAATATGCTATAGTTTGCTTTAGACCATCTCGGGCATCCACTGGAAATTTTCGTATGCCAAGAGCCTTCTTGATCTTCTCATTAGAACTCACATAATTCTCTGTAAGTTTTTGCATTCGCAATGGATTTAAAGGCAAATGAAACCAACCACCTATCATAGCAATACAGTTCATAAAGCGTTTAGGAATGCGCCAGATATGCGCTTTTTTCCCTAACGTTTCGCAGATAACTTCAATCAACTCGTTCGTTGAAAGCGCGTCATCATCGCCAATATTATAAATACCAGAAGGAACATCCATTGTCAATACGCCATTTACTGCATAACAAATATTTTCTACAGAAGTAAATGTCCTGCGATTCTCAAATGCTCCAAGAGGCCATGGAATACCATTGCGAACGACACCATAAAGCAAATTTAAGTTACCTTTATTTCCAGGCCCATGAATCATACAAGGCCGAAATATATATACTTCTTTGCCATTCTTTGGACGATCTGAAACTGGAACAGTAGAACTCATTGAACCTCTATAAACTCCTTGGCTCTCCAAGCTTGTAAGAATATACTCCTCTGCCTTAATCTTGCTCTCACCATAAGGTCCTTTTGGAGTTGGAATTACATCCTCCAATAAAATATTAGGAACGCACTCCGCAGCAGCCTTAGCTGTCGAGAAGAAAATAAACTTCCTTGCAGACTCCGAAGCCATATACCAATCAAAGATTTTTTTCGTCAAACCCGTATTTACCCTAAAATACACATCTGCTTCCGACTTATTCCTAGTATCATGCGCTTTACCAGCCAAATGGATAATTGCATCAATTTTAGGTATCACGCCCTCTACATCTAATGCATCCCAAGAATAAGTGCACTTCACTCCATCCTTTTGAGGCTGCACAATGTCCAAGCCATAAATAGTATTTTCTTTTGCGAGATACTTCACCAGATTTGAACCTACAAAGCCATGAACTCCAGTAATCAATATATTCATTTTAAAAATTTTTAACTATTTCCAAATACTTGTCACATATCTGAGGCCATGTATAATTCTTTTCAACAATCTCTTTGGCTTTATTTTCTTGAACAGAATATTTTTCATACTCCTCTTCTAAAATCTTCATGTTATCTGCAAGTTGCTCAACATTCTTCACATCACTCCAAAGGCCTATATTGTATTTCTCTAGCACCTCTTTAATTGAAGGTATACGCGTCACTATAGGAATATTCCCATATGACATTCCCTCAAGCAATGCGATAGGTAATCCCTCAGATGATGAAACAAGACAAAAGGCCATACTGTTTAAAAGTAAAGCTGCCTTAGCATCACCGTATACAACTCCAGTGAAAATTATATTCTTGCAACCGCCTGCACGTTCCACGATAGTTTGTCCGTAAGCATTACCAATATCACCACCTATAACCAACTGATACTCGCCATGATTATGCTGTTTAAATGCATCAATAAGTACTTCCAAATTCTTGATTGGATCCACACGTCCAATAGTTAGAAAGAACTTACCAGCCTTAATTCCATTGTTTTCTATGACATTAGTATTCAGTCCCCTATTATCTGGCATAAATACGCCACAAGGCAATATAACACACTTTTTCCCGTACCGGTTATACACCTCTTGTGCCTTAGTACGGCTAACGGTAATTATATTATGAGTTAAAGCCAAAGCCAACTTCATCGTTACAACCATCATTTTTTTCTTCAAATGACTATGTTTAGGACTATCCTCGGGTAGACTATGGATAATAGCACACGTTTTCATTCCAAACAAACGACAAATCAGTGAAGGAATAACCGAAAATGTTACGGTTTGATATGACACCATATCTATCTCCTTTCTATGTTTTATTAGGTAAGGGATAGACTTAAAATACAATATCGGAAGACTAGTTATGGTACTTCCACGAGCCTTATATTGTTTAATTGTTACCCCTTTATAATCCGTTACTTTACAACATGAGCCAAAAGCCATGACTATAGACTCAAATCCACGATTCTTTAACGCCAAAGCAAGATTAAATGTGTACGAGTTTATTCCATTTGGATCCTCATGGGCACCTATAAATACTGTTCTCATAAACTATCACTTCACTCCTTCAATTAAGTCAATATATCTCTTCTCAAAGATCTCCATTGAATAATTTTCTCTGAGGTTCTGATTGCTTTTCAGGCCCATTTCATTACGCAATTTAGAAGAATCCAATAGGCAACTAATAGATACCACTATTCCGCTTACATCACCTACAGGATGTAAATATCCGTTTTTACCATCTATTACCAAACGATCATTGTCTCCCACATTAGTGGCAACAACTGGTAAACTCCAATTTAGGGCTTCCATAATACTGTTGCTTGTCCCTTCAAAAAGGCTTGTTGAAATGTAAATATCTGCATTTCGTTCTAACTCCGAAACATTATTAGGTTTGATATAAATGTCCGTTTTATCTATTATACCAAACTCTTTTACCCACCCTCTTATTTCTTTCTCGAGAACACCATAACCTACTATACAAAGTCTAAAATCACTTCGTTGAAGCAATGATATACTTTTTACAAGTGTCTTATAATCTTTTGATGGATCAAAACGTCCTACCGTTATGATTGTCTTTTGTTTTTTTTCTTCTCTAAGAATAGGATCGGCTATATTAGGAAAACAATTAGGTATAACAATGTTTTTCTTGATATCAAACCCCTTATTTCCAAAATATTGTGAGCCCGAAAAGCAATTATATATTGTCCCAGTTGCCCAATGATTATGAGCCCATTTCTCTATTATTTCCTTCTCATGAGAAAGTCTGGTTGTACGAATGCCATTATAAACCCGTACATTTTGACAATAGCCTATAAAAGAACCTATAACATCTGGTAGAGATAGATAGTTGAATAAGACATCTGTTTGAGTAGTCTTTAAAATCTGCCTTATCTTAAAGATTTTTGCTAAAAGATTACCCACAAGTTTATGTACTTGAACATTACTTTCCGACAAAAGATCTATATTCGCTTTATATTCTGTACGACTACCATACAACACTATCAAATTTACTCTTACATATTGAGAAATTCTAGTTGCAAACAAAACAGCTTGTTTTTCAGCTCCTCCCGAATCTATAGTAGGAACAAGTATGGCAATAGTTTTCATTTATATATAATTTTAGAAATCAAGTGGAAGTAAATACTAATCGTAGGTATTTACGTTAGTGGTCATTTTTTGCTCATTAACAAGACTTTGGCTTGTATAGCAATCTCATCCACGGTCATAGCCTTATATAAAGTTTTTGTACGTACGGGTCAGATGTTTACCACAGGCTTCTCTCAAATTTCATCTTGCAGGAAATGCCATTGTTTTTAGCTGTGTAATTCTTATTAGGACTTACTCGGAGGCTTTCACTCATTATACAATGTCCATTCCGAGTATGTCATTGCGCACAAGAACAAACTAAAAGATTATTCTTATGTATTTGTATTGCATAATTACAGTCTTGCATCAACAATATCTCTGTCAAGTGTACACTTAACATCAAAGATTACATGTTGCTCCTTCAAGAGGGAAAGAATATCAAGCCACTCAAACTTCTTGTGTGCAACGGCTGCTATGCAGGCATCGAATTTCTGTTTCGGCAACTCGTTCACAATGTCAATCCCATACTCACGCTTTGCAATTGCAGGATTTGCCCATGGGTCATAAACCGTTACATTAACATTAAAACTCTTTAAAGTGCGATAAATGTCTATAACCTTTGTGTTCCTTACATCGGGGCAGTTCTCCTTGAATGTAAAGCCAAGTATAAGGAGATCTGAGTTCAGTACCTGAATACCCTTCTTTAGCATATGCTTAACAGTCTCTGTTGCAACATATTCACCCATGCCGTCATTCATGCGGCGTCCTGCAAGAATAATCTCAGGGTTATGCCCGTGACGTTGTGCACACTGTGCAAGATAATAAGGGTCTACACCAATACAGTGGCCTCCTACAAGACCCGGTCTGAAAGGTAGAAAGTTCCATTTTGTGCCTGCAGCTTCCAATACATCCAATGTATCTATACCCATCTTGGTGAAGATATGTGAGAGTTCATTGACAAAGGCAATATTTATGTCCCTCTGCGAGTTCTCTATTACCTTGGCGGCCTCTGCAACCTTAATAGACGGTGCAAGATGTGTCCCTGCCGTTATAACGCTTGAATAGACTTCGTTGATATATTTTCCTATCTCCGGTGTTGAACCAGATGTGACTTTCTTTATATGTTCAACCGTATGTTGCTTGTCCCCAGGGTTTATTCTCTCGGGTGAATAACCCGCAAAGAAATCAATGTTTAATTTTAATCCCGACAATTTCTCTACAACAGGAATGCACTCGTCCTCTGTTACACCGGGATAAACAGTGGATTCATAAACGACCACATCATCTTTACCTATAACCTTTCCTACTGTAGTAGATGCTCCGTAAAGTGGTGTAAGGTCCGGATTATTGTTTTCATCTACAGGGGTAGGGACAGCAACAACATAAAAGTTGCAATCTCTTATATCATCTATATTGGCTGTACATTTGAATCCGTTTTTAATTGCACCTTGGAGAAGTTCGTCACTGACTTCCAGTGTTGCATCATGACCTGCCATAAGTGCCTCTACACGTGCGGCATTCATGTCAAATCCTATTGTCTTGTATTTGGTAGAGAAAAGGCGTGCCAAAGGGAGGCCTACATAACCAAGGCCGATTACGCAAATTTTTGTCTCTTTCATTGCTTGTGTTATTTTTAAGTTATAAGTATTGTATTAATATTCTTTTACAGGTTTGCCTTGTACCAATCAATGGCTTCTGCTATACCACGCTGGAAGCTCCACTCCGGTTCGTAGCCAAGAAGTTCTTTAGCTTTTGAAATATCGGCATTGGAATGCTTTATGTCACCGGCACGGTCGGGGCCGAATTCAGGTTCTGCATCAACACCAAGAGCTTTTGTAAGACCATAGTAGATGTCTATCAGATACTCACGTCCGCCATAGGCGATATTGAATGCCTCTCCTGCTGCAGAGGATGGGGCAAGACAAGCCTTAAGGTTGGCCTCTATTACATTTTCTATGTATGTGAAATCGCGGGACTGTTTTCCGTCTCCGTTGATGCGGCATTTCTCCCCGTTTATCAGTTGCTTGATAAACTTAGGGATAACAGCAGCGTATGCGCCATCGGGGTCTTGTCGGCGACCAAAAACATTAAAATATCTCATACCGTATGTATCCAAACCGTAATGGCGGGTGTACTGCTTTGCCCACTCTTCATCACATCTTTTGCTTACAGCGTATGGTGATAGTAGATTACCCTCAACACCCTCTCTTTTTGGCAGATTGGGTTCATCTCCATAGACAGAGCTCGATGAGGCGTACACGAATTTCTTAACTCCGTTTTGGCGTGCTGCTTCAAGCATATTGAGTGTTCCTTGAATGTTGTTAAGAGAGTAGAACAGTGGCATCTCAATTGAACGTGGCACAGAACCCCAAGCTGCCTGATTAAGGACATAATCAACACCTTTACATGCTTGCATGCAGGTATCAAGGTCTTTTATGTCCCCTTTGATAAATTCATAATTGGGATTGCCTAGAAACATATCCACATTCTTCTGCTTCCCTGTAGACAGGTCATCAAGGGCGCGTACACGGTAACCCATATCAAGAATTGCTTCACACAAATTGCTGCCTATGAATCCAGCAGCTCCCGTAACCAAAAACAGTGTATCGGTCGGGAATAACAATTTATTATATGCCATAGCTAAATATTTTTAACACTATAGTTTTTCGCTTTCAATGTTTACATTCCTTTATAAATCTCGCCGGATTACCTGCCCATACTTGGTAAGGAGGTATATCTTTTGTCACAACACTTCCTGCACCTATAATGGAGCCTTTACCAATGGTCACAGAATTACATATAATTACATTTAGTCCAATAAAGACATCATCTTCTATATGAACTTCTCCAAAATGAAAAATTCTTCCTTTCTTATTTGGGTCCAAATAATGAGTTAATATCTTAGTACCTGAAGTAATCGCAACGTGATTTCCAATATAAATCATGTCTGGCGCGACAGTATCAATACATACACCACCGTAGATTAAAGCATGACCCCTTATATTCACCCCCCCCAATTTTAAAATCATAGCTCTATGCTGAGGCAACATCGGCAAACCGGCTAATCCGATCCATAGTTTCCTCCACATACGTTTGGGAGGATATACTTCAAAAAAATGTTTTATTGTCATATTATGTTTTTACCGTTCTCTTGATTTACAACATATCGTAATAAAAGACAATACCAAAAACTCTTACCAATATCCAAACCGCATAACGTCATAACTACTTTTAAAAGAAAAACTGTTCCCCACAGAATAACCAAATAAACTCCAAAGGGTAGCAATACTCATCAAATGACATCCGGATTTGCTTAAGTTCCGCACATAAAACTGACTCATAATTCAACCTTTTTATTGCTTTCATTTCTTTAAGAACATACTTTCACTCACAGTAAGCAAACGTTGTTTTTTTTTCTTTTCATTTATACCTTTTGTATGTAAATTATAGTGCATATTCCGTTCTAAATACTCATCAACAGAACAGATAATCTTAGCAGGATTACCACCTACAACCATTCCGTCAGGAACAGATTTCGTAACCACAGAACCAGCTGCCCCCATTGCTCCTTCGCCAATAGTAACCCCAGGCATTATTTGAGAATGAGCTCCAACATAAGCCCAATCTTTGATTTCCACTTTCCCAAATATATCAAAATCAGGTACTACACGCCGTACGACATTTCCGCCACCATGAGTATGTATTGCCACACCTCTGGTAAGTTGTACGTTATTACCTATTGTTACAAGATATGGTTCAGTTGGCCATTCTATACTACGATATACCAAACAGTTTTTCCCCAATGTCACGCCTATCATATGAGCATGTATAACTGGGGATAACAATTTTATAATTCCCAAACATACAGACCTTATAATACTCATGATATTCTATTTATTACATCTACAATCTTCTTTGTTTCTTTCAGATAATTAAATTCTCTCATGGCAACTTGTGCCCCTGCCTTACCTATCATGGTTGCTTCCTCAGGATGTTGAAGAACCCAAATTAACTTCGAGGAAAAGTCCTGCGGATTACGCTCCTCAGCAAGAAGAGCTGTCTCTCCATCTTTCAAAAAGAGAGGTATATCGCCAACTTTTGTCACTACTACAGGATTCTCTGTCAAAAGGTATTCTCCAAGTTTTGTTGGAAATCCGCATTGAGCTTGCAGAGAATCTGGTCGATCAAGAGCAAGGGCAACAGCATTCTTCAGAATTTGAGGCATTTCAGTTGCAGATATTACACCTGTAAAGATTACTGACTTTTTTATCCCAAGATTCTCAATCAGACTTAAGTTGCCAGAAGTATCATCTTTATCGGGAATCTTACCGATTATATAAAGCTTAACTTCAGGATAAATTTTATTAACAATAGCAAAAGATTTGATTAGTTCATCTACTCCATCCTTATTGTTAGATGCAGTTCCACAATAGGCTATATATTTCTCGGATGGTTGCTTGGTAAGTCCAACAAAACGATTACTATCAACCGTCATATTTACTATTTCTATCTTTTCTTTTGGCAAACCGAGAGATACATAATAGTCCATGAGAGCTGTAGAAATTACAAACATTCCGTCTACTTTACCAATCTCACGCTTGTAACGTTTGATATTAAACCCTTTAAAACCATAAATATCAGGATGTTCCGTTTTTTCATGAACAACCTTAATACCAGTTCTGTCAATAACTTTAAAAAACACATTGCCAAAATTGGTAAGAAATACGACATCTCCAGGTTTTAGAGATCGTGCAAATTTCCATCCATAATACTCATCCGCAAATTTGTTTATAATACGATTGGAAAATGGCATGCTCTCCCACATATATTTAAATGATATATGTGGGAATGTTTCTGTTACCTTGCTCATTTCAGAGTCAGGAGTAAGAAATACAACCTCAGCGTCAACTCCAAGTTCCGAAAAACCTCGAAGAAAGCTAAACATTCTATTGCTAAAAGCTGTATTAGGGTAGTAAGCATTACAAACTACATAAAATTTATTCATTGAATGCCTATTTTTTTAGTTTATTGTCTTCGCATTCTGCATATGCCCAAAATGCTGTCAAGAGACCAAAGTAAGTAGGGTATAGTATAAGGTGGCTAACCAACGACATGACTAAAAAGCAAACGTATGATATCAATACAGGGAATGCCAACTGGCTCCGTGCTCTAAACAAACAAATCATCCATTTTATAAGTGAAAGATGAATTAATAGATAGAAGAAAAAACCTATTACACCAAAATCATAGAGAACCTCAAGGAAGTCATTATGAGCACTAACAGGAATCAAATAAGAACTATCTCGTCTCACACCATCAAATCCTCGTCCAAATATTTTTTGTTTTATAGAACCTGTTGAATATCGCGAAAACACATCCTCATATATTTCATCTCTACCACTTCCCCCATCATCTTCTATGGACTCAAAACGTTGGGCTACAATAGCAACTTTATCTGATGCAAAATTTAACACACCAATCATGCTAACAACAATAATAACTCCCATTAACAGAGTTGATACTTCTATCTTTTTTTTGAAAATAAAATCTGAGAAATATGTAATAGCCACAGCACTGCCAAATATTATAGTTGACGATCTTTTTAATGATAAAAGTGTACAAAAAAATAAGCAGGCTATTATTATCCATTTACATCTTTTATCCTGAATATGCGACATCCATGGTATCAACATAAGACTATAGAAAATAACGTTATCACCAGCTCCGTCTCCTATTTCAGTTAATCTTATATTATGGCTTACATAGAAAACCAACATAATTATAGTTGAAATTATAAAAACCCATTTTTGATAATTCTTCTTTTCTATACAAGATCCTTCAAAAAACACATAAGACAATCCATAAATTGATACCCAAAAAGTTGACTTAATAATAGTTATCATACTATTCCCATAAGCTGATTCCGTTATTAACGCATTAAAAATAATGAATATGGCAAAACATTTTATCAAGATTCCCATTCTTGCATACTTTATTCTACTCCAGGAGATTATGCCACAAAATAAAAAAAATGACAAGGCTAAAGTAGGAAATAATCTCATAATGCCAGACGTGACCATTACAGTTGGACATACTGCAAGATAAAACAGAAATAACGTAATTATCAGTTTTTGCTTTTTTACAAGTGCATTCAACATATTCTACTTTTACTAGATTATTTTAAGTGTAATGCTTTGAATATTTTCAAAATTGCCTTTTTGATTTTAAATATCATCATATCTTTTCTACTTGTTATAAGTCCATATTTTTTTAAAGATTGCTTATAACCAAGCAAATAGACATCTTTAAGAAAGGCATTTCTGTTAGGCATTTGAAATTCAGAAGATTCATCCTTTCTATTGTAAGAAAATGCATATTCTGCAAATGACGTTGGCATTTTTTCCAATACACAAAGACCTTTTTTCTGAAGTCTAGAAATAATTGTGATAGTCTTTTCATTATTTACCAAAAGCATTGATATACCTTTTGGATCCCATAATTCTGGACGGTAATTCTTTATTCCCCAGAAATCAGCTATTGTGATATCCCCAGATCTTTGACCATTACAATATTTGCAATCTAAACAACTCCTACGTATACTATAATTTTTCGCGTATAACTTGTAAAAAAATTCATCAAAAACCCAAGGAATCTTTCTAAATAATATGCGATTTGATTTTCTTGATTTTTTATATTTTATTTCAAAATCATCATACCATGCATAATTTTTAGGACGGAAATTAACATTTACCACATTGGAAATATGTAAATACTCTAAATGCTTCATAAACAAATCCATTGATGGTACACCATGACATACAAAATCAACAGTAATAAGGTTGCTATACTCTCTTCTAAGAAACGACCTTAATCCTGCGACCTGACAAGGAGTTCCACAAAATAGCACATACTTTCCTGATTTCAAATCATTAAGAACATCCCTATATGCATAACCGATATAGCTTTGAACATATTTTGATTTCATCAACTCTTGCAAAGCAACTTCTTTAGTTGAATGACATGATAATTTTATCGATTCCCCATAATCAAAAGCTGCTCCATAAACTACACCTCCATCTTCTAATACAATGCTAGCCAAATGAAAGAATAAACCTCCTGAAGAACTTGCTTTTCTTACAGATTCATCTTTTGACCATCCATAATACGCATATTGCATTGTCTTGGTAGTAATGTGATTAAGAACAGGACAAACCTTATCACAGAGTCCACAATCAATACATTTTGTTGCATCTATTTGGGGATAATAAAACCCTTCAAACGATGAAGACAATATTATAGCGTTTTTAGGACAAGAATTTGCACATGAAAAACATCCTGTACAAGTATCATTCAGAAATAGTACTTTGTGCACCTTCATTCAATTTGGATATTATGTCAGTAAGAAATGATATTGATAAATTTCGATATTCATCAAAAGATTTGTTATCAAAAGTAGAGAAACAATCTTCACTTGTATCAGCATTACCAACTTCAGGAACAATTCGATTTAGCAAATCACATACTCTAAGTAAAGATTCGATTCTTTGGGCAGCTTTAGGTAATGCTATAAAAGTATTAAATGGCTTTCGGAAATTTATAGAAAATGCAGTACCATGAAATGAGTCTGTTATAACATATGATGCTTTGGAAAAATACCCGACAAACTCACGAGGGCCCGCATCAAAAATGACCTTATCAATACCTTTATATATAAAACTCATATCAGGATGACGTGTAATACAAAAGATTTTCAATCCTTTCTCTAATGCCACTTTTTTTGCAATATTTAACATTGATATTCCGCCATTCAAATCATATACAAGAAGATATTTATTATTAGATTTAGGAGTTACCATCATCTTATTCCATTGTTCTGGCATCAACAATAAAGTAGGATCAATGACGCATTGAACTTTTTTTCCATGAATCAATGAAAGCATTTCTGCACCATCATTCTCTCTGCAACTTAAAAAATCAAACGATTTAGTTAAGTTTCTTATAGAACTCTTTTCTTCGTCAGAAAAAACACTTTGTCCAAAACTCGGTGCATAAGCAGCATGGATGCCCTTTCTAGAAAACTGTTGGAAGAACAATAGTTTATATGAATTATTCTTTATATTAAATACTTGATCGCTACCAGTTAAATATAGATCATATTCAGGTAATAGTTTAAAGTTGCCATCCGTACTAAAATCATATCTTTCTTGCTCTAAGAATTTTTGATTAAATGACACATGGCGCTTATTTCGTCTTCTGATATCAAAATAATGAAGCAGTATAAAACCATACTTTACCAATCTTTTCACATAACTATTTGATTTTGCTTCAAAGATATGGTATGACCTATTCTTATAATAATCAATAGTATATACTTTTATATTTTTGTATGCTGACTCAATAAATTCTTTCAGAGCGTATGCCTGTAGGGCTGCACCATAATTTGAACGATAATATGTAAGGAGACCTATTCTTATCATTGTTTTCTAAATATTTTATTTCTAAAAATAAATAAAGCCAACACATTAATAGCAAAACTAATCAAGTAAGATGTAATATTTCCTATTGCTGCACCCTCAAACTGATAATTCTCAATCAACACAAAAAAAAATGCCATTGACAAAATACTCCCCACTATTTTCACTCCCAATAAAACCCTTGTATACCCCATAGCAATTGTAACTTGACAAGAAGAATAATAAATGGCTGCTGAGATAGTAGATAAGGCAATAATCTGGGAGTAATGGGCAGAGTATGCATATCTACCTGCTGTAAGCAATTCAATTATATAAGGTGCTAAAACAATATAAATGGAAGCACAAACAGTTATAGAACCTACAATTATACCTATATACAAAACAAGTTTTTTATAGTTTTTATTTGAATAGCACTCGTAAATATCCGGCTGAAAAGTTGAATTAACAGCATTGCTGAAAATGGTTAAATAACCTGCTATTTGCACACCTACGCTATAGTACCCAAGTTCAGATAAATTACCCAAACGCTCCAAAAGTACCTTATCAAAGCCAGCGTTAAAGAAACTCAACATACCAGCAATGGCAAGTGGCCAACAAAATTGGAACACTTCTTTTACGATTCTGCCATCAAGTCTACCTTTAAGATATTTGCGTTCTAAAAATGCCATTATACCAAAGACAAGTCCATTGCCAAGAATAGTGGCAAATAAACGTCCAAAGGCACCCCATTTGATAATTACTACAAATGCTATAGCAAGTATAGCTGCCAATAATCCATTAACTATGGTGACAAATGCGAAATTGCGAGCTTGGCGCTTTAATCGATACTCTGTTAGCTTGAGCGAATATATTCCTGTAAGCGGAATAGCAAATACCGACAAGAATGCATATGGAGAGAATGGGATATCACTTAACTTATTGATTATGACATGATAGACATATAATCCTATAATAGAAATGACAGCCATTACAAACGACAGATAGATTGCTAATTTTATGACTGTTGCTTTAATATTTTCTCTTTCGTCCTCGCTAACTTTGAAATACCTCTGAGTATAGAAATTTGTCAAGAAAAACGTAATCAACGGTGTAAGGAGTAAATTAAAGGATGAGAAATAGCCGATTGTGGCATAATCTTCCGGAGAAAGATTTTTTGCCATCATCGGGTTAATGCATACCTGTATTACGGCTATTACCAAAGTAGAACCGAAATATTGCAGAAACGCTCCTATTCGCTTTAAATATATATTCATCTAAAAGCGATTAACGTAATGAAATTAAACTACTTTTTCTTTGTTTTATAGTAGAGTTCACCAAGTTTATTGAGTCCTTCTTGATTATAGGAATACATATGTCCGCCCCATGGAGAGAAAGTCAACTCACTAAAATAAACCTTATCTTTATACTCATAAAGGTCAACACGCACAATATTAAAATCAGCAGAAAGAATCTTTGCAATCTCAATCATCCTATCAAAATGTTTTGGTTTCTCAGGAATGAAATCAGGCAAAAATTCCTTCTTGGTATATGGAAGCACATTCCAATTAGTATCAAGAGTGATGTACTTAGTAGTTCCAGTCTCACGCTCACAACACACAAAGACATCACCAATAACACCATTCACACAGGTAAACTTGTAGTCTGTGGGCCATGCCTCTGTTCCTGTATCAATGAGTTCCTCCGCATAAATTTTTGGCTCAATTTTCTCATAATGAGGCTCGAAATGGTAGCCAAGACGATCTAAGATAATTGACTGGTTCATCTGTCTTCGTACAGTAGGAATATCAATCTTACTCTTGTCTTTGCAAAAAAAATGACCACCTGAACCGTTATTTGGTTTGAGGGCGAACTTTTCAGGAAGAGCATCAAAGTCAATATCCTCAGCCTTGTTCCAAGTTCCATACACATCAAGGAGGATGTCACCCAATCCCTTGCTCTTAATGTACTCCCTAACTTTCCACTTGTCAGCGTAATAAGCATTCTTAAGGAACTCCTTCTTATGCATTGAAGCCAAAATCATCTCTGATAAATCGGTAGGATTACTGAAATTAGGCCATTTACCTCTGTTCTTTTTATAAACGTATGCATGCCAAAAACGGATACCAGGCATACCAAACATAGCAACAATCTTCTGAAGATTAGCTTGCGAAAACAATTTACTCATAACTATTGTTTATTTAAATATTCGTTTATAAACAACTGACTGTGAATTCTCGGTAAAGAAAATCTGTTTTCTATTGAATATTCATTAATAAATGTAGGTATTGAAGAAACTGCACTCCTATACAGTCCCGACAATCTTATTTGCTCTATAACACTATTTGAAATCGCAAATGGAGTACCATATGGGTAAGCAAAATGTTCCACCGGTTTTTCAACCAACTGTTCCAAAATTTTTTTGGATGTAGAGAATTCTTCCTTTAGATTGACCTCTTTAAGCTTAAGTTTACAATGGGAAACTGTATGCGAACCTATCGTACATAAAGGATCCTTGGATAATTCGACTATTTGCTCTTTTGATAAATAACCTTCTGTTCCCATTAATCCCGTAGAAATATAGAGCATATATGGAACTTTCAATTCTTGAAGGATAGGAACAGCATTGTAGTACACATTATCTGGCACATCATCAAAGGTAATGACAATCTTATCCTTAGGAACTATGGCATTATCAAGCTCTTTGCATAATTCGGATAGTGATATAAAGGACTTGGATTCACTAAGTCTTATCAATAGATTCCTAAAATCAACTATCGAACTATAACAAGAAACACTTACACCATTTGGACAGGTTTCAGCCACGTGATGAAACATTAAGATAGCAGACCCTTTGCCTGAAATAGCACCATGTCTACAATATTTTCTACGAACGCACTTGTCCTTTAGTAAATCAATATAAAAACTTAAAGGCATCATTTCTTAAACATTCTTGAAAGCTTAATCTTAAACATTTCACAAACCAAAAGACGGATATATCTTATCACCTTGCGATAATCCACATTCTTGAAATGATAAGAAAATTGATGTAAAGTCAATTTATTGGTCAACTTAACATTTGTGGAAATTGTTGTATCATACAAGAATAAGTCATTACCTTTTACACCATAGACAATGTTTGCTTCCATAGGTTCAAGATTTAAAGCAAACTTATCTATTATTTTATATGGAAGAATATACGGTGAAAGCAAATATCTCTGTCTTTGCTCGTTATTCTTGTCTCCATAAAAATCAACACATAGATCTTTATCCTCTAAACCAAGATACTTTCCTAGACCTACAAAGTCGGCATAAATATCGTATTTTACAGAGTCGGCAAAAGACTTAAACTTCCATTCTTTGGTACCGAGAATCATACGCGAGTGAATCATATTATTATCATTTCCATGTTCACCTGCCTCACCGCAGTTTGTTGTAGTTGAGAAATGTGGATGCACAAAGTACAAATTTTTTTCCACGAGATAGATATTGAAGTATTTAGACCAAGCCCTTCGCCAGTTTTTAATAGTTTGAGGCATAAAATATGGCTCTGGATCTACATTTTCATTCATATTATACCATGAACAAAAACGCTCCCACATCTTATCTGTAAAGCATTCACCTGAGGTTATGGCAGACTGCATCATAAAGGCATCAGAGCCATCGTACCAATAGTATAAAGGAAGACCTACATATCCATTCATTGTGTCGGCATATAGCGCAATCCCAGCTACATTATCCTCATTGTAATATGCATCTACAGCTGATACTGTATAGCTGTAGAAATCTTCAGCAACAAATAGATCATCCTCCAAGATAATTACACCCTTGAACTGTTGCGTGTAATCTCCACACTCATAGATGTGCTTTTTAAGACCAAGTCTCTCTGTGTGAATTACAGGATACTTTGGACCATGTTTCCATTCAAATGTACGAGCAAGTTCATACATTTTTTCATTACCACTACAATCTACGCTAATAATAAGCGGTATGTTGTCATGTGGATAGTTAGCTACATTAAGTGAATTCAGTAAACGTTTTGCAGATGCTGGTCGATTGTAACATACTACCACAATAGCAATAGAGGACTTATCTGATTTTATATTTGTCATAATGTTAAAGCTATAGTCCAAAATAACAAGACGAACTATGATTTATTTTCACAGAATATTTTTTTAGAGCAAACGTAAGGATACAACGCTAATGATTTAAGACTGAAGCTAGCTATTAACAATTTTTTCCACACCCCGCATGCTTTACCATATAACCCAATAGATACATAATAACGTATCAAATTCTGGTAATGAATTATACCTGATTTCGGATTCTCTTTGATTACATCCGCATACTCTGTTAGAAAATATATATGAAACTTTATGTTTCTCTCCGCATTATTTTTATAGAATCTAGGATCACTCATTCTTACACCTCCATGATTAACATAAATACGAAGATATGATTCATTAAGAGCCGCGACTTTCCAACCTTGCTTCAAAGCTTTACATCCAAGAGCCCAATCAGACATTTCATTACCAATACCAGCTATCCATGTACCACCGACTGATTCAAATGTCTTTCTGTGAAACATCAAAGTAGGAGTACCACATATAACAGGATTTGCAACAGCTATCGGGAGGATTTCCTTTCCACCTTTAAACTCTGCCTTATGAATACGCAGTTCCTCTTTTGTATCATTATCATAATAGGTCATTGCTCCATAAATGAAATAATCTTCTGGTAATGAAAGTATCAGTTCAAGTTGTTTTTCTATTTTCTCTGGCGTATATTCGTCATCATCATCCAAAAATGTAATGAAATCGCCTTTAGAAATTTTAAAAGCTTCCCTTGTTTGTACAATGGGACCACCTACAGGTACGGAGATATACTTGATATGAGGATCTTCATATGCCTCAACAACTTGCTTAGTATTGTCTGTACCACCATCGGCTATGATATGCTCATAGTTCAGATATGTTTGCATCTGGATACTTTTGATGCAACGAGAAATTAAATTAGCACGATTCTTTGTGTTCGTAATAATCGTCACTAATGGTTGATTGCTTACCATATATGAAAAGTTCGTAGTCAAAAAATTTTAAACGGTTAAACGACAAGTATTTGAACAATGCTTAACCTTTCTTGTGTGACTGCTGTTTGCTGCCGTGTAGTTGTGCATCAACTTCTGCTAATTGCTTACGCAATTCTTTTAGCTCCGTCTCTTTCTTCAACAACTCCTCATCTATTTTAGCTGACTGCCTGTCAATATCCCTTATCTCTCTATCCTTATCCTGCAACAAACGCATCTGTTGTTCTAAAATTTTTTCCTTTTCAGCCAACTGTCGTTTGCTGATATCACATTCATTCTTATAACCATCGATTTCCCGTTGGAAGTCCTCCCTTGAACGTGATAACAAAAATCTAAGTTTATTCAGTTGCTCTTCCGTCATATTACTGCCAGTGATAATATATTTTCCAATGTTCTTCGATGATTATTCCCTATAAAACGCACTCGCTTTGGTAGTCCAAGTAAAGACTCTCTAAGTCCAGGCTGCTGTACATATATTCTCCTTTTTGACGCCAAAGCTAATCTCCATTTTCCCTTGTCTAAAATTTGACCACTAGCGCATATATTAATGCTTGAGTTCAGATTTGATCTGATCTTTATTATATGTACCAGATTCATAATAAACTAATGACCCTTTTTGAGAATAATACTCATCATAATAATGAATTAGTGAAATATAGTTTGTCCCATTTTCATTCCATATCATGTACTTATTATAATCTACCTCTTTTGTCCACCAATACTTCCTTCCCTTCCTTTCAATAATATGGTTCTGATATTTTTTATAAGCTCTATCCCATTCTTAAGGCACCATAAGCTATACCATCATAGGTCTCTTTTACGAGAAGAACCATATGATCATCTTCAACTATAATCCAACAAACCTCTCTGGAGTATTTATCTGTGCTCTCTACAGTAGCACTATATCCACCACCATCTTCAATAATATATAATCCCATGTATTTCCATTTTCCAACAAAACGCTTCACAATATTTTGCTTGCTCTTTTTTTCCAATGCTTGTAACACAATTAACTCTGATTCTACGGTTCTTGAGTCATCCGGTCTCAATCGTTTATATTCTTCCAAATATTTCTTAGCTTTAGCGAGCGCCCATGAACCTTTTTCAACTCCTATTTGTTCGTAAACCTTCACTAAGTTAAAATATGTGTCTTCAAAATTAGGGTCTGTTTGGATTACTTTTTCCAGTTCATTCGCAACCTGTTGATAATCATCGCCTGTCTTAGCCATTGACAGCAGAGTTCCCGCTGCAGTCCAATGTCCGTAGCCCTCATTGGACAGTTTAGACAGGTCTTGAGCAAATAGACTTGTCAAGCAAAAAACACAAAGAATTGTGCTGATAATAAAGAATCTACTTTTCATTGTCGGTAATGTTTGAATTATTTTTGATGAATCCATACAAGTTCGTCAGCATCACGCTATTGTTATCTTCAAAAATAATGTACATTGTATCGCCTATAACCGTCAAGGAACGGGCTGGTTTGTTTACAATTTGCACTAACCAATACTGTGGGTAGATACAATAAATAGACTCTGTCGTACTAAAAAAGATAATCCCTTCTTTGTAAAGCGCAAAAGATGTTATTTCGGCATTTGCCGAGTATATCCGATAGAGTTTTTGTTTGTTCAAGATAAACAAGGTACTATCAGTTGCGAAGATGACGGATTCATGGTCAACCTCCATATCTTGTATGCGCTTATGGGCATTATGTAAGAGTTCTATTTCGTTGGCTCCGTAACTATAAGAAGCGATGAGCGAATCCAAAAAAAATATGACCTTGTCATCTGTAGGAATGAATGAAGATATTTGATTGTCTGCAACCACTAAAGGATAAGATTCCCCATTGTCCTCTCCGTAATAAATGATGGAGTCTGAAGAAAAAAAGCATAGTCCGTCTTTCCAATGTATATCGGAAACGAGATGGTCAAAAGGGAGAGGTATAGGTTCTGCCGAAGAGTCATCCAAAATAGTCAATATATTGCTAACAGCAAGAATGGGATGCCCTCCTACAAACTCCCGAAACATATAGCGAGTACCATCTGGTAAAGAGTCAGCATTGATGATTCCAATACATTCACTCTCTTCTGGCAGATTGAACGAGACCTCAGTCACTTCTTTCTTGTCCAAACAAGAAAGAAAGCCTATTATAACCGTAATGAAAGCTATTGCTTCTTTGAATTTCCTAAACCGATCCACCTTTCAAACATGCCTTTTAAAAGTTCATGATTTACTTCATGAACTTTTTTCCTTGTTTTATTTTCTATCGGCTCAAAGAGAAGTCTTTTCTTAACAAGGTAATTATTTTCATAATCATTGACTTGCTTGTTGCTTTGACGGTTTACATCTTTAACATAACGATGGTTACCCGTTATTGCCGATTCCTTTATCGCATTTATACTAGACTGTACAATGTTAACCTGTAAATTTTGAACTCCAACTATATCCTTTATAATATCGTATACTTTCATTATCTGGACTCCTACAGCAGAACTTGATGAAACTGTCTTTTTTGCAAACCCGGCAAGTTCATCTCCTGCCGTCACCAACAATTTATGTTTCCCTTGTTCCTGCCAATCCCAAACCTTTGATTCAACTTTATCAAGCCATGACTTGTCAGATGATACGCTGGGGGTCATCACCCAAAAACGCGACTCACAATACACAGGTTTTGGGGTCCACGCCACCGACACATATCTTGTATATTCATCAAGCGTCATCAGAGTCCGTGTCATCCCTTGTATGTGGTTAACGTCCTGTCTTGGAGATATGGTATTGGGGGAATTATTTCGTTGAGTAGGATTTCGCGATAGGTCTGGTGTACGTGTATAACTCGGAGAGAAGGAATTAACATAATATTGCTGGTGATGGTCTTCTTCGCGATAGTCCTCTGAATTGTAATCCATTTTTATCCTGTATAAATTGTCGTCAGAAAGGCCTCTCAACCCATTTGAGATAGAACCACGTTTGCCGTATCTGACATCATCGTCTCTAAGCCCCCTTAATCCCATTACCAACCCTCTAGAGATATCGTTATCAAGTCCTCTCATTGATTTTTGCAGGATCTGTTTTTTTTCTTGAAATTCCATCTCTTTTTTGATACGCTCTGCCTTTGCTCTCTCAACCAGCTCAGCACGTTCAGCAGCTTCTCTCCTTGTCCAAGCAGCAGCTTCGCGATTAGCTCGTTCTATCTCAACTCGAACTCGAGCGTCCATTTCAGTTTGCTTTCTTTTCGCCTTGCTCTTTGGGGAAGACTTCTGCGTATATGTGGAAGAGTTATGCGACTTATCCAACCCCATATACCTATCTATATCACCATTCATAAAGAGTTTGCTTTGCCCATAAACTGGTGAACCTACGAGTAGTAGGCAAATGATGGAAAGAATATGAATAAAAAACTTGTTCATCACTAATAATGATGTTAGTGGTCAAAAATTGGAAAAGACTAAACAATAGGAATTTAAATAATGTGAAGCCTCAAACACTTTAATTCGATTTTCGTAAGTTTGCGCATTACGCTATTCTCCGCCATACAGCTTCTTCGTCATTGCCATCATACGAAGTTCTTTTGTTGATGGGCCTTTCTTGCCATCTTCCGCCAAGTCTAAATAAAACTTGTAATCATCTTTCAGTGATTCACGTAGTTTGGCAGGCATAAGTATATGCCACTTATCTTTCTCATAGTCACAAAAAGTTGCTGTTAAATAGTACTTTTGCAAAATGTAAGGAGTCTTGCGCATCTTGCGGACAACGTAAGTGCTGTCATCTCCTTTTACAAATTCGTCTATTATCTGAAGTTCAGCTTTACTTAAACGGCTCAGTATCTCCAAAGGGTTGTCAAGCAACTCGTCTGATATGCGGCGTGCTGTCTCATCCTTTTTAAGATTTGGACTCACATAAAGGTCAAACTTCTTACAGACTTTTAGCATATTATCTTTTGTGGTGCAGTTAAGTATCTACGCAAGAGTTATATCTGTTGAAGTGCAGGTTTTGTCGGGAAGCGTTATCATAAAATTCTGTTTATTAGGTTGTTTTTCTTTTATCCTCTTTTGAAGATGTCTTGGGTATGGACTTTGCCTTTTACATCATCCAAGCAGCTGTCGTAGCGGTTGGCTACGATGGGCTACTGTGATGTTCATTGTAGATTTATTTTAATATTTACGCCAGACCATCTTGTTGATGATGCCGGTGTAGGACTGGATGAGCTTGACCACTTTGGTGGAGACGTTCTCGTCTGTGTAGTTGGGGACCGGGATGCCGTTGTCGCCTCTCTTTACCATCTCTACGGCTGTGTCTACCGCTTGAAGCAGCGAGTGTTCGTCTATGCCAGCAAGTATGAAGCAACCTTTGTCCAACGCCTCCGGTCTCTCTGTGCTGGTCCTTATGCAGACTGCGGGGAAGCTGTGGCCTACGCTTGTGAAGAAGGATGATTCCTCAGGCAGTGTGCCGCTGTCGCTTACTACCGCGTAGGTGTTCATCTGCAGGCAGTTGTAGTCATGGAACCCCAGCGGTTCGTGCCGGATGACCCTCTCGTCTAACTTAAAGCCGCTCGCCTCCAATCTCTTCCTTGAGCGAGGGTGGCAGCTGTAAAGGATGGGCATATCGTATTTCTCGGCCATCTTGTTTATGGCGGTAAAGAGGCTCATGAAATTCTTCTCAGTGTCTATGTTTTCCTCCCTGTGTGCACTCAGCAGAATGTATTTCCCTTTCTCCAACCCCAACCTCTTGTGCACATCGCTCTCCTCAATCTCCTTTAAGTTGTTATGCAGAACCTCAGCCATTGGTGACCCTGTTACGTAGGTTCTCTCTTTTGCTACTCCCGACGAATTAAGATATCTTCTTGCGTGTTCCGAGTAGCAGAGATTTACATCGCTTATGATGTCTACTATCCTCCTGTTGGTCTCCTCCGGAAGGCATTCGTCAAAGCATCTGTTTCCTGCCTCCATGTGGAAGATGGGGATATGGAGTCTCTTGGCACCTATGACGCTAAGGCAGCTGTTGGTATCGCCAAGAACCAACACGGCATCGGGCTTGATTGCCGCCATCAGCTTGTAGGAGGCGTTTATGATATTACCCATTGTGGCTCCAAGATCATCGCCTACTGCATCCATATAGACCTCAGGGTCTTTCAGCTTAAGGTCCTTAAAGAAGACTCCGTTGAGGTTATAGTCGTAGTTCTGCCCTGTATGGGCAAGTATGGTGTCGAAGTATTCCCTGCATTTGTTGATGACTGCGGCAAGACGGATGATTTCCGGCCTAGTGCCTACGATTATCAACAGTTTCAGTTTGCCGTTGTTTTGCCAGATGGTGGCGGTATAGTTGTTATTTTTCATCTCCTGTTTTATGTAACATAATCAATCAAGAACAGTTTTGATTAATTTGCCTTAGCTTTCTTTACCTTCTTTACTCTCTATACACTCTCTACTTTTTTCTATACTCCTAAAAATTGCCAAAGCCAAAGCCAAAGCTATAAACTCTTAACTTTGTCAAAGTAGGTATCCGGCCTATTAGGATCAAATATCTCATTACAGTACATTACAGTAACAAGGTCCTCTGTATCTGAAAGGTTGATTATATTGTGAGTGTAGCCGGGAAGCATGATAACAGACTGTATCTTCTCTCCGCTCACCTCATACTCTATCACCTCATCTGTTCCCTCTTTGCGAAGCTGTATAAGTCCATGTCCGCTTACCACTATGAACTGTTCCCATTTGCTGTTGTGCCAATGTTCACCTTTGGTGATACCGGGTTTGGATATATTGATGCTTACCTGACCGCAGTTTAATGTGTGTACTAATTCTGTGAACGAGCCACGATTGTCTACGTTCATCTTTAAATCAAAGATTGCCTTTTCCTTTGGCAGATAAGACAAAAATGCGCTGTAGAGTCGTTTTGCAAATGAGTTTGCCGGAATTTGGGGAATCATAAGTGTCTTGGGCATCTCTGCAAACTTATGCAGCAAGTCTACTATCTCCCCTAATGTTGCCTTGTGAGTGATGGGGCAGTAACAATAGCGGCCTATGTGGCCGGCGTTAGCGTTGGCTTTTGCATTGGCATTGGATGATGTATCGCTATAGTCAATGCCATGGCCAATGCCGGCAGGGATTACATCCAAACCGTTGAACTCGCAGTGATGTTCCTCCCCTTTGAGGGCGGCTATCATCTCATCCACAAGGTCGTCTATGTAAAGCAACTCAAGCTCCACATTTGGATCGTTGACTGTGATAGGCAGATCATTAGCAATGTTATTACAAAATGTAGCCACCGCACTGTTATAGTTGGGTCTGCACCACTTGCCGTAGAGGTTGGGGAAGCGGTAGACAAGCACCTTAGCCCCTGTCTCTTTGGAGTAGTCAAAAAAGAGCTCCTCACCGGCTTTCTTGCTGCGACCGTACTCGCTGTTGCCAAAACGGCCTGTAAGTGATGCCTGTTGTGAGCTGGAGAGCATTACGGGGCATTTATTGCCGTGCTTTTTTAATGTATCAAGCAAGGTAGAAGCAAACCCAAAGTTGCCCTGCATGAACTCGCTCTGCTCTTTAGGGCGGTTGACTCCTGCAAGATTAAAGACAAAGTCCACCTCTTTGCACCATGTGTCTAATTGCTCCGGAGTTGAGTCTATGTCGTACTCAAACACCTCCTCTATAAAGAGGGCGTTGGCATTGGATGATGTATTAACAGTGTTGGCTTCTGATGCTGGTCCAAGGCCGTAGTTTTTTGCCTTGCCATCTTTGATGTTATTTAATTGGGCGCATAGGTTTTTCCCGACAAACCCTTTTGCTCCGGTAACGAGTATCTTCATTTTAGTTTATAGTTTATTGTTTATAGTCAGTTGATTAATCCATAATTACATGCAAATATAGTGCAAATAAACTACTAAACCTTCCACTTCTAACTTATTTCGCTGTCTATAAACTAAATTATAATGCACAACTAAAGATCCTCTTTCGCGTAGTTTTTAATATAACAAATCAGAAACAGTTTTTCTCTCCATGCCAATCAACTGCTTATGTCTTCAATCAGCTTGAAACGACTGAGTCGTCCCTTTTAGTATGCTTTGCATCCTAACGGTCCTTCAACAGACGCCGTTTCCTATAAGCTGCTTTCAGCAACCGCTCTTCCGTTGATTGACAAGTCGTTCACAACTGTTTCTATTATTTATAAGTTCATAGTCAGTTAATTTGCTTTTACCTTCTTTACTCTCTATACACTCTCTACTTTCTATACTCCTAAAAATTGCCAAAGCTAATAAACTCTTAGCTCATTCTGTATGTACTCCAGCGAGGCTATCTTCTCCTTGGTCTCTTCCAAATTAAGGCGGCGGGTGTTGTCGCTGTTGAACTCAGACAGGGCGCAACGTTTGTTGTCTCCCTCGGTAAAGAACTTGTCGTAGTTGAGCGAGCGGTTGTCGGCCGGTACTCTGTAGAAGTTGCCCATATCCTCTGCCTTGGCGCACTCCTCGTTGGTGAGAAGGGTCTCATACATCTTCTCCCCGTGGCGGATGCCTATAACCTTGATCTCAGGTTCATCTGCTTTAGCGTTGGCTTTGGCGTTGGCGATAACATCCGGATTGGTTTTGGCAAAAGCATCTGAGTTGGCTCCGGCTGCTGAGCGGTATTGGTGCTTGAAAAGGTCTCTTACCGCTTCGGCCTGGGTCTGTATGGTGCAGGCAGGGGCTTTTTGGACAAGAATATCGCCGTTATTGCCATGCTCAAAGGCAAAGAGCACCAAATCCACAGCCTCCTCCAACGACATGATGAATCTTGTCATCCTCGGTTCGGTGAGGGTGATTGGGTTGCCGTTGCGGATCTGGTCTATCCAAAGCGGGATAACAGAACCGCGGCTGCACATCACATTGCCGTATCTTGTGCAGCAGATCTTGGTCTTGCCGGAGTAACGGCTCTTGGCTACCGCTATCTTCTCCTCTATGGCCTTGCTTATACCCATGGCATTTATAGGGTAGGCAGCTTTGTCTGTTGAGAGGCAGATGACTGCTCCCACGCCAAACTCAATGGCGGCAGTCAGTACATTATCTGTTCCTATGACATTGGTCTTTACCGCCTCCATGGGGAAGAACTCGCAGCTCGGCACCTGTTTGAGGGCTGCCGCATGAAAGATATAGTCCACTCCCGGCATGGCGTTACGGCAGGACTGTAAGTCTCTTACATCACCTATAAAGAATTTTATCTTGTGGGCCACTTCCGGCATCTTGGCCTGATACTCGTGGCGCATGTCATCTTGTTTCTTTTCATCGCGGGAGAAGATCCTTATCTCCCCTATGTCTGTGTTAAGGAAGCGGTTTAATACGGCGTTGCCGAATGATCCCGTGCCTCCGGTGATCATCAGCGTCTTGCCTGCGAATATGCTCATATTGTAATGGGTAATTTTTATTGGTTGATTAAGTGTTGTATCTCTGTGTATTGTTTCAGCAGGCGGGTGTACCACGCGCGGTAACGAGTGGGGGTGAGATTGGGTACTGCCAATATCTTATAGTCCAGGGTTACTGTACGGGTTGGGTACTGCACTGCTTTTGGGGTATATAGTTCTTTGTCGGGAAGCGTAGCCATAATTGCCGGAAAGGGGTGGCCTTTTATCTGCAGGATGATGGCAGTACTGCTCCCGGGAAAGAGTCGGCACAGCTGGTAGGCCGATTGCTCAAAGGCGGCCCAATAGGTTCCGTAGGCGTAGAGATGAATATGGTTGTGGTTATTCTTCTCGCGGCCGAGGATAGTGCTGTGATTGGTTTCTAACAGCCGGTTGAGCTGCAACCACGGGGTTACCTGAGTTGGCTTGTAAGCCTCCGACGGACGGGTCTGCTGTGTTATCATCTTATACAAATCGTATGTAGTCGCTCTCTACCTCTACTGCTGTTGCAAGGAGGTTGGGGAGGTCTACTATGAGTCTTTTCTTCTTTGAGCCTTTCACCTTTAGAAGTCTCCCTTCGTAACCATCTAATATTCCGCCTACTATATGGACTACCCAGCCATACATTGCAGGTGTAATTTCACCCGGCTGGTAGTATTGTGGTTGTGCTGTTGATAGTACTGCTTTTATAAAGCGATCCATGTCTGCCGTTGGGACTGTCATGGGTTCCTGATAGCCGGCTCCTTTTTGGTACCGGTACTGGAGGGTATCGGTGCGTGTGATGATGGGGTCCAATATCTGCCTGCTCTCGTGTGCAAAGAGCAGGTCATGGATGAAGGGAACTTGTCTGCGTTCGCGTTTCCCGTTTTTTATGGTGATATGCCACCTCATGGGGGTAAAGACCTCTATTTCTGATTCGCCTAATTGTTTATAGGCGGGGTTCAGAGCATTGGGACGTTTGAGGTCTCTAAGGACGTACCAACGTTTCTCGTCTGCGGGACATGGAGCCATCTGTCTGGGGGAGTTTCTTATTTGAGCTTTTTGACAGAGCGTGTATCTTCTAATCCTGCATGATTTATTAATTATCTTTAAATCAAACAGTTACATTGCAATATCTAAAAGTTGTGTGATTGTATGCTGTCTGTGTGCTTTCTTTTTTTGTGTTTTTAAGTTAGACTTTTTTGTTCTTCGTCTTCACGGGTTGTTCTGCTGCTTCTTTTAAAAAAGTCGTACTGTCAAGAAATTTCCTGGAAATGCAATTTGTTACATTTTCAAGTATTATCTCTATGAAAGAAACCACACAAGACGTCCGCAAAGGTATGAATAAATCAAATATTAACCAAACTAAAAAAATTTATTCTTACACAAACATTACTGTCCGGTAAAAGTTCCGGACGATTATTATAAAGTTTAACAATTAAACAAATTT
>ENA-OOYV01000292-OOYV01000292.1-human-gut-metagenome-genome-assembly--contig:-NODE-292-length-37572-cov-4.287576_pt1 | contig 37572 bp, 30 predicted proteins | sample MGYA00241704_ERZ501380 | MGnify/ENA primary metagenome ERZ501380 (study PRJEB25962, sample SAMEA2042984) | human gut metagenome | biome: human gut; feature: human-associated habitat; material: faeces...
TTGGTCATTTAACCTTATTTTCGGGGGAATATTTAAAGATACAAAAAAACCAACTCATATGCAACACTTTGTGTATAAATTAGTTGGCTTTTATTATGGTATTTACTTAATGTCTCTACAAAGTGGATTTTACGGCACCACAAATCACAGAGAAACCGACTATGTTCGGTACGGACAAATGGTTAGAACGTCAGAATAAGCATATTTCAAATCAATTTACTGCAATTGTCCGTAAGATTGAATCCTTATATATGAAAGAAGCAGCTCGTCAAGTAGAAACTGCTCAACGAAATGTACTGACTGATTATGGTGAACTTCTCCAACTGCGCAGGGATGTCAAAATATTGGCTGAAAATTACGATGACTTGAAGTCTACATTTGAAACAATGCTTGACCAAATGGCAAATCCCTCCATTCGCTCAAAGGTATTCGCTATTGCCGATGCCCTTATAGGCGGAACACCTGTTTCCGTTTCCTCCGATGGCGGAGGCGGTGGCAACTCAGACTCCGACCTTCGCTGGGACGGAAGAAAGTCGGATGAGGAGAAAGAGGCGTATAGGAGGAGGTGTCTGATGTTTGCGGTAGTAACAGTATGTAAGCAGCAAACGAAAAGTTATCGAAGGAGATAATTATAATTCGCCAAATTACCAAGCAAAAATAGGCCAAATCACCAAATATATTTCGTCCAAATTTCCAAATTTGTATTGCAATTTATATGATTCATAAACTATTTCCCTCTCTTTGCAAAAACTATGTATCTATGGAATATAAAAGTCGAATAGCAGATAAATTATTGCGTGATAAGTTAGAGGCAATTGGGGCTGTTTTAATTGAAGGGCAAAGGCTTGTGGCAAGACAACTACGGCTGAACAACAAGCTAAAAGCATCATCTATATGGACGATCCGGTAAAGCAAGAACAGTATAATGCTAAAACATTAACTGCACTTACCGATATTATTGACACCTCCCGAATGAAGGCACCTGCATTTTGTATGGTACTAACTGGTGTAGGAGACTTTGCCTATAGACGGACTGATGGAATCTATGTTGTTCCTGTTAGATGTTTGAAAGATTGATTATGAGTAAAAGCGGTTATAGGAATAACAATTTTATCAATATGCCAACCTTTTTTAAGAACTTATATTATATGGTTTGTTTATTTTAAATATGTTATCTTTGTGCCATAAAAAATTTAGCTATGAAACAGAACATGAAAAAAATACTTACTTCACTTCTATTTATTATCTGTGCCGTCTCAGTTATGGCTCAGAACAATGAAAACTGCTTTGGGATAATTGCCGGCCGTGCTGCAACAGTAAACGGAGAGGTCCTTATGGGACACAACGAGGATGATGCAGGAGAGCAGATGCTCAATATTTATATTGTAAAGAACAATGCAGAGCTGGGAACCGCAAAATATATATGGGCCGAATTTCCAAGGATGGAGCAAGCCGATGCACTTATGAACGAACATGGAGTATGTGTTGCATCGGACGGTTGCTCATCAAAAGAGGATATAGAAGATTTTACCAACGGGGGCATTCTATATGATGTCCGCATTAATATAGCAAAATACGCCACTTCAGCACGTCATGCAGCAGAATTGATTGGAGAGATGGTTGTTAAATATGGCTACCGTGGAAGCGGCCGCACATATTTGATAGCAGATCCTACAGAAGGATGGATTGTATCTGTTGTAAAGGGACGCCATTGGGTAGCACAGCGCGTACCAGACGACAAAGTAATGATAATTCCAAACTATTACGTTATAGACAAGGTAGATCTCTCAGATAAGAACAACTTCCTTGGAAGCCCAGACCTAATTGATTATGCAATAAAAAGAGGGTGGTATAATCCCGACAAAGATGGAGAATTTTCATTCAGAAAAGCCTATGCATCCCCAAAAACCATTGCTTCAAAACATAATATCAATCGTCACCGTCAAGCACTCAACTACATCAATGGCGGCAAGTACAACTACTCATGGGAAACAGTAGAAGCTATGGTAACACCAGCAAAAAAAGTGGATATCAACGACCTCAAAGCCATTCTTTCAACCCATACTAAAACAAAAAAAGATGGCACACATCCAGGTTTGATATGCAATGACAGAACCATACTATGTACCATTTTTCAACTCCGCAACGATCTACCACGCCAAATAGGTTGCATTATGTGGGCCGCTGCAGGTCACCCTTGCACAGAAGCATTTATACCATGGTATCTTGGCATGAGCGAATCTCCTGCAGGCTGGTGTCGCTTCAATACCCCTTCAGAAGCATACAACAAGCATCTTACCGACACCAAAGACATGCGTATCAATTATCCCGATGGGAACTACTGGAAATGTATTGATCACTGGAATACCATATCGGCAGACTACGCCAATAATATAGACAAATGTAAAAAAGAGATAAAAAAATTCCAGAAAGAGGTAGACAATAGCCAGGCTTCATTTGAGAAAAAACTTCTTAAAAAGAACTCTGTAGAGTATTGGGAAAATATGATGAACAGCTATACTGCCAAATGGTATAGTAAATACTTTAAAACACTATAATTAACCAGTATAGAGGATAAATATTTAATAACACCTACAAAGAGAGAATAATAAAAGAGATAGACAATTACAGATAAGCCCCCTATAAAGAATGAGAATCATTATTGCCGGAGCAGGTGAAGTTGGAAGCCACCTTGCAAAAATGTTGAGTACAGGAGCCAATGACCTTACAATCATTGACGCAGATGAGAACAGATTAAACAAGCTGTCCGAGTCTGCAGACGTCATTACGGTTGTGGGAGACCCCACATCAATAGCTGTTTTGGAGAGAGCCGGAGTGCCGGCCGCAGATCTCTTTATTGCAGTAAGCCCTGCCAAGGCACAGGATGTTAATATTATAAGCGCGCTGCTTGCCAAGAAGCTTGGGGCAAAGAAGGTTACTGCCCGGGTAAATAATGATGAGTACATGAAGTATGAGAACAAGCTGCTCTTTACAGAGATGGGCATAGACCTGCTCTTCTATCCGGAAAAGATTGCCTCATACGAAATCATAGACCTGCTCAAACAGACAGGTACAACAGAGTTCATGGAGTTTTCCCGCGGAGCACTCCAGATGGTTGTTGTAAGATTGGACGACGGTGCTCCGCTTATAAACAAAACAGAAAAAGATATCTGCACCGAAGAGCATAAGGATATGTTCAAGCCGGTAGCAATAGCAAGAAACGGAAACACCATAATTCCGGATTCGGAAACAAAATTCATGGAAAACGACCAGCTCTTTCTCATCTGCACAAGAGACGGAGTGAGAGAGGCGCTTAAAATATCCGGCAAACATGAGATTGAAATAAAAAGCATAATGATAGTTGGCGGCGGCAGGATAGGTGAAATGTTAGCAAAAAAGATGCAGAACGTTGCGGATACCATTAAGATAATAGAACAACGGCCGGAAAGGTGCGAATACCTTGCAGACACACTATCCAAATGCCTTATTATAAACGGAGACGGCAGAAATTCAGACCTACTTATCGAGGAGGGAATAAAGGACTTTGATGCCTTTGTAGCTGTAACAAGCAACTCCGAGATTAACATACTTTCAAGCGTTGCCGCAAAAAAGATGGGAGTTCAAAAGACCATTGCAGAGGTTGAGAACCTTGAGTACATTAAGTTGGCAGAGGGGATGGGGGTGGATGCCGTCATAAACAAAAAATTAGCCACAGCAGGCAGAATATTCCGCTTCACTCTAAGCAATAAGGTACGTTCAATAAAATGTCTCAATGGTTCTGATGCTGAGATTCTTGAGTTTATTGTTAGTCCCGACAGCGACATAACAAAAGCCCCTCTCGGACTGCTAAAATTCCCCAAAGAGGCCATTATAGGGGGAATAACCAGAGGAGAAGAGGGGATAATAGTACATGCAGACACAATGGTAAGATCGTACGACAAAGTAGTTGTCTTTGCCCTCCCTCAAGTATTAAGCAGAGTAAACAGATTCTTTATATAATACAGATAAACAGATAACAATCTACTCTTTAAAACCATCTGCAACAGCTCTTTTTTCCATCCTCTCAATTCTTACATCAAGTTGAGGATGAGTAGACAATAACTGCTGCAAGCCTGTAGACCGTTTAGAACCGGCCTTAGCCTCCAATTCCTTAAGTTTCTTAAACGACTTGGCCATGGCCAACGGATTCTTTCCATGGTTCTTCAAAAAAGCATACCCATAATCATCCGCCTCAAACTCCTGTTTCTGCGAAAATTGAGAATTCATAACAGCCTCACCCAACTGTCCTATAACAGAATCCGAAACAGCAGCTGCCACATCTCCCGTAGATGCTATCCCCTCACGCAACGCCGCATTAAGAATAGCTTTTTTATACGCATTCTTCGTATGCTTCTTCATAACATGCCCTATCTCATGACCAATCACCCCAAGAACCTCATCATCCGTCATAATATCCATTAGCCCGGTATAAACCCTCACACTACCATCAGCACATGCAAAAGCATTCACATCATTAGTCCTGTACACCTTTATATTTATACCATCCTTATTATTAAAACCTCCGGCAATCCTCTCCATCCGCTTAGTATAAGCATCATTAGGCCCACAAACCGTATTACTACTATCCGATTTATGAATAAACTCCTTAACATAACCTTTAACCATATCATCCGAAACTGTAAACGCCTGTAATGCAGTAACACCAGCAGTTAATGCCCTAGACTCATTAACCGTTCCACAAGAAGAAACACCTATAGCCAACATAACCAAACAGAAAAAAGCAGTAAAATTGTAAATCAGTTGTTTCATATTACCAAGATTTTTAACATAACTAAAAATTAACATTCCCATACAAGGCCCATTAGGATAACTACATAGAAGATTAATTTCACAAAAATAAAAAGCATTTTCCATTATTAAGCAGACAAGTACGCAAATTTTTCATTTATATGGCACAAATGAGTTTTAATATATTATATTTGTCACTTCTTTTACAAAAGATTGTAATTTAATTTTGTTATTATAATTAATACTAATAAAGAGATGATTAAATATAAATTCTCCACGTCAGGCAAAACAAGAATGGAGCACGACCTTATTGGAGATAAAGCAGTTCCACAGGAGGCCCTTTTTGGAGTTCAGACACTAAGAGCCATTGAAAATTTCAACATCAGCAACAATAAACTTTCAGACTATCCTGAGTTTATAAAGGGATTTGGTATAACCAAAAAAGGCGCCATCCTTGCAAACTACGAACTAGGTTTGGTATCTGCAGAGATTAAAGATGCTATTGTAAAGGCTTGCGATGAACTCATGGAGGGAAAACATGCAGAGCATTTTCCTATAGATATGATTCAGGGCGGTGCCGGTACAAGTGCAAACATGAACGCCAACGAGGTTATAGCAAACCTTGCATTGGAGTTCCTTGGCAAAGAGCATGGAGACTACAAAGTAGTTCACCCTAACGACCATGTAAATATGGCACAGTCTACCAACGACGCATACCCTACAGCTATGCACCTTGGCGTTTATATGGATCACCTTGAATTTATGAGTGCCCTTGATCTTTTGATCAAATCCTTTGAGAAGAAGGCAAAAGAGTTTGCAAAGATTATAAAGATGGGTAGAACCCAGTTGCAGGATGCCGTTCCTATGACACTCGGACAGAGCTTTGGGGCATTTGCAAACGCATTGAAACATGAGGCTAAACGTGTTGATGCAGCAGCCAAAGAGTTGCTCACAATTAACATGGGTGCTACAGCTATAGGTACAGGTATTACAGCCGAGCCGGGTTATGCAGAGGCTTGCACAAAATATATTAAGGAGATTACAGGTTGGGACATTAAACTTGCCAAAGACTTGGTTGAGGCTACTCACGACACATCGAGCATGGTTTCCTACTCCTCTGCACTTAAATCTCTTGCAATAAGATTGTCAAAGATCTGCAACGATTTAAGACTTCTTTCATCTGGTCCGAGAACAGGTCTCAGCGAGATTAACCTACCTCCTAAACAGCCTGGATCATCAATTATGCCGGGTAAGGTAAACCCTGTTATCCCTGAGGTTGTAAACCAGATCTGCTTTAAAGTAATAGGTAATGACACTACCATTGCTTTCGCTTCTGAGGCTGCACAGCTGGAGCTTAACGTAATGGAGCCGGTATTGGTTGAGAGCCTTGTAGAGAGCGCAAAATGGCTTACTGCAGGTTTCAACGCCCTTAGAGTTGAATGTGTTGATGGTATTACAGCAAATGCAGACAGATGCCGCAAGATGGTTGAGAACAGCATTGGTATAGTTACAGCTCTTAAACCTTATATAGGGTACGCAAACTGTACAGCAGTTGCCAAAGAGGCTCTTGCAACAGGAGGAAGCGTTTATGATTTGGTTTTGGAGAAGAAACTTCTTACCAAGAAGCAGTTGGATTTAATTTTGGATCCTGCACATATGATTAAGCCTACCAAAATAACCTTGTAGTAATAAGTTGCATAAAAAGGTAATTTCTGCGTTACGCTCACTTTTTAAATCCTCACGTACCTTAAGTACGCTCCGGTGTTAAAAAGTTCGCAAGCCTTGAAATTCCTCTTTGTATACAACTTCTTGTATACTTGATTATAAAAAAAGGGGGGTGACTATTATTTTTAGTCATTCCCTATTTTTGTACCTTTGTCATCTATTGTACACATTATATCATAAAAAGTAGATCAGACATGGCAAGCTATCTCCAGGCGGATAACCTTACAAAATCATACGGGCCAAGAGTTTTGTTCAAAAACTTGAGCTTTAACATAAACGAGGGTGATAAGGTTGCCCTTATCGCCCCAAACGGCACTGGAAAGACATCGTTGCTGAACATATTGGCCGGCAAAGATTCGTCAGACGGAGAAGGAAAAATCTCCTTTATGAAGGACATTAAAGTATCATTCCTTGAACAGGAGTCTCTCTTTCCGGAACAAAAGACCCTATTTGAGATAGTGCAAGACAGCGTAGACAATAGCAATATGGCTCACCATGTAGAGGAATACGAGATAAAGAAGGTCCTTACCTCACTAAAGCTGAACGATATGAAGAAAAGACCGTGTGAGTTGAGCGGTGGTGAGGCGAAAAGATTGGCAATTGCCTGTTCACTCATCTCAAAGCCGGATTTTTTAGTTATGGATGAGCCCACCAACCACTTGGACCTTGATATAATTGAATTTTTGGAGGAGTACCTTACCCGTTCCAAATGCACCTTATTTATGGTAACGCACGACCGTTACTTCTTAGACAGGGTATGCAACAAAATTATGGAGATGGCAGACGGCACACTTTACACCTATAACGGTAACTACTCCTACTTTTTGGAGAAAAGGGAGGAGAGGATGGAAAACCTCAAGGCCAATATAGACAGAGCCAGGAATCTCTACAGAACAGAATTAGACTGGATGCAAAGGATGCCATGTGCAAGAGGAACAAAAGCCAAATACAGAAAAGATGCCTTTCAGGAGATAAAGACACAGGCTTTCCAAAGGATTGAGGAGAAGAATCTCAATATAAATGTTAGGATGAGCAGGCTGGGCAGAAAGATAATAAACTGCAAGCATGTAGAATACAGATACAAAGACTGGCTTGGACTAAAAGATTTTACATACAACTTTGCTCAAGGCGAAAAGGTTGGAATTGTTGGTAATAATGGTGTTGGAAAAACCACTTTCTTAAAATTATTAATTGGAGAGCTGACCCCAACTGCAGGAGAGATAGAGAGGGGGGAGACCCTTGTAACAGGATACTACAAACAGAGCGGAATGGAGTTCAATCCCAATGACACAGTAATAGACGCAGTACGGGAGATTGCAGAGGTAGTTACAATGTCAGACGGCAAGCAGGCTTCGGTGGCAACATTCCTCAACTATTTTCTGTTTCCGCCATCTACCCATTACACCAAGATTGAAAAATTGAGCGGTGGTGAGAGGAGAAGACTCTATCTCTGTACAGTTCTTATGAAGAACCCCAATTTTCTCATATTGGACGAACCTACCAATGATTTGGATATACTAACATTAAATGTTTTAGAGGAATACCTCATAAATTTTAAAGGCTCTGTCATAATTGTCTCTCACGACAGATACTTTATGGATAAGATAGCAGACCACCTCTTTATATTTGAGGGCAATGGTGTTGTTAAAGATTTTGTAGGGCAGTATTCGGGCTACAGGCAGTATATTAAGGATAAAGAGATAGAGAAACAACGTGCAGAGAGACAACAGAAAGAGGCAGAAGCACGCAAAGCTGCATTGGAGACACCCAGGCAGGTTGCAGGCAAGCCAAAAAATAGGCTTTCATATAAGGAACAACGCGAATATGAGGCCCTTGAAACCGAAATAGACAAATTGGAGAAAGAGAAAGCTGCCCTTGAAGCGGAACTCTCTTCCGGAACCTTAACCCCAGAGCAGCTAAATGAAAAATCTGTACGCATAGGACAAGTTATAACCCAATTAGACACCAAGTCTGAACGCTGGCTTGAACTTGCTGAATATGTATAAACCCTTTAGAAGCTGTTTTAAATATTAAACAGCTTCTTATTCCATAAGTTTCTTGTACTTAAATCGTTTTGGCTCAACATTGCCCAAACGCATTTTCTTGTTTTCCTCATATTCGGAGTATGAGCCCTCAAAGAAGTAGACCTTTGAATCCCCCTCAAACGCCAAGATATGAGTACATATTCTATCCAAGAACCACCTATCGTGTGATATTACAACAGCACATCCGGCAAAATTCTCAAGGCCCTCCTCAAGCGCACGTATGGTGTTTACATCAACATCGTTGGTAGGCTCGTCCAGCAGAAGGATATTCGCCCCCTCCTTTAATGTTAACGCAAGATGCAATCTGTTCCTTTCACCACCGCTGAGGATTCCGCACTTCTTCTCCTGATCTGCACCTGAGAAATTAAACCTCGAAACGTATGCCCTTGCATTTACCTCCTTATTTCCAAGTTTCACAAACTCGGAATTTTCCGCAATTACCTCATATACTGTTTTCTCCGGATCAATTGATTTATGCTGTTGGTCTACATACGCTATCTTTACCGTTTCACCAACCCTGAACTCCCCTTTGTTTGGTTTGTCGAGACCCATAATAAGACGGAAAAGAGTTGTCTTACCGGCACCATTAGGGCCAATCACACCAACAATGCCGGCAGGAGGCAACTTAAAGTTGAGGTCTTCAAAGAGAACCTTGTCTCCAAATGCCTTCTCAACATGATCTGCCTCTATTACATTTGTTCCTAACCTTGGGCCGTTAGGAATAAAAATCTCCAACTTCTCCTCTTTCTGCTTGCCATCCTCATTTAACATCTTTTCATATGCCCCCAAACGAGCCTTACTCTTTGCATGCCTTGCCTTTGGCGCCATCCTAACCCACTCCAACTCTCTCTCCAACGTCTTGCGACGTTTGCTCTCCTGTTTCTCCTCCTGCTCTAATCTGTGAGTCTTCTGATCCAACCAAGATGAGTAGTTACCCTTCCACGGGATCCCCTCTCCCCTATCCAATTCAAGAATCCAACCGGCAACATTATCCAAGAAATATCTGTCATGTGTTACAGCTATCACTGTACCTTTATACTGCTGCAGATGCGCTTCTAACCATTGGATACTCTCTGTATCCAAGTGGTTGGTAGGCTCATCCAACAGAAGGACATCTGGTTCTCTAAGTAACAATCTGCATAGTGCAACCCTTCTCTTTTCACCTCCAGAAAGATTCTTTACCAAAGCATCTGGCTCCGGACACATAAGGGCATCCATTGCACGCTCTAATTTAGAATCCAATTCCCATCCGTTCGCATGTTCTATTTTTTCTGTGAGTTCTCCCTGATACTCAATAAGTTTAGCCATCTCCTCATCGCTCATAGGCTCCATAAACTTATTATTTACTGCATCATACTCTTTCATTAAGTCTACAACCTCCTGCACACCCTCCTCTACAACCTCTCTCACAGTCTTGTTATCATCCAAATGCGGTTCCTGCTCCAAATAGCCCACAGTATAACCCGGAGCCCATACAACCTCCCCAACATACGACTTCTCCAATCCGGCTATAATCTTCATAAGTGTAGACTTACCGGAACCGTTGAGTCCTATAATACCAATCTTTGCGCCATAGAAAAACGATAGGTATATATCTTTAAGTATTGTTTTGTTATTGTGCGGCAGGATTTTCCCCACCCCGTTCATTGAAAAAATAATCTTTTCGTCTGCCATTTTTATAAATAGTATTTCTGTTTCTTGACTTTATCATCACAAAGATACTTATTTTTTAATGATTTATAAGCAGTCTCCTTTGTGTCGTAAAGCGCAATCAAGAAAGACCTTATGTCTTTGTATCCACATAAGGCAGACAGATTCTCTATCTGAATATCCGTACCGGATTCATCAAGAATCTCTGTTGCGTAGTCTAACCGATAGCTGTTTACATATTTACTGAATGAACAACCTGCAATGTTGTTTATGGCATTTGAAGCATAAGTTCTGTTTGTGCCGGCCCTACCGGCAAGTTTTTCCAAAGAAAAGCCCCTATCCAAGAAAGGTTTATCCTTCTTCATAACATCTTCTAACCTGTAAAAGACTATACTCAAAGTTGTATTATAGTTTTTGGGTCCCGACACATCACCCAATATCTTTAGGTATTTGCTCTCATCAGTAGAATCACTAAGTGTATTTCTATTGGCAGTAGCAGGCCTGCCGGTCTCCTGTTCTCTACTCTTAGAAAACCTGCTCTTTATCCACTTTATCATAACCAACCTCCTGTGTTTTAAGATCTGACATTATTTCGGAAGGAATTTTTGCCATGGCCATATTCTGTTGCCATCTATATGGGGTATAACCGCGCGTGTACCATTTAAACGCGTCTGAAAAAGCCGAAAATGACCTGAATCCCATATCTTCGCACAATAGCGTTACAGGCACATTATCCTCACTCATAATATGATAGCAAGCATCTTTTACCCTATAGAAATTCATAAACCTGTTAAAATTTATATTAAAGCAGGTATTGATTATAGAAGATGTGTACGACTTGTTTGAAAGCACCATAGATGCAATCCTCCTTATATCCATGCAAGCCTGTTTATGCGGCTTATCCCTATCGAACAGAATAAGTATTCTGTTAAGAAGTTCATAATCTATCTCTCGTTCACCGGCTAACCTAATACGGCGTACAGGTAAAACATCCCCATAAGTTGATACTACAGAACAACCATTGGGGTACGTGGTTAAGTCATTCATAATATCAATTTTAATTTAATCAAACTTACGAACAACCTAACCTAATCCGATTTTCGAATCGCAAATAAAACGTTGATATGGGGTAAAATCAAAATAAATACAGTATGTATACAGTTTTTTTACGGATAATATACAAACTATCGCTATTTTTTTATCTCATCGAAACCTTTTCCGTAAACACCCATTACACTGCCTACAGATATAAAGGCATCCTTATCTACCTCCTTTATGAGTTTGTAAAGCAGGCTCATCTCGGTCTTTCTGGTAATTACCAAAATCACCTTATGTGGTTCTTTAGTGTACCACCCGGTACCATCCAAGAGTGTAACACCTCTGTGCAGGTCTGAAACGATCCTGTCTGCAAGCTGCGGATACTTTTTTGAGAAGATAAAGACCTGTGAACTCTGTTTTGTGCCGGCCAAGAACAGGTCTACGGTATATCCACATGATGCAATAAGAATATAGCCGTATAATACAGTAGCTAACCTTTGCCCCCAGTTTTCTAAAACCATCTGACCTGTAGCAGGATCCAATACCTCTTTTGCAGGTATGAGCAACGATGATGCTATAATAAAGATATCCATTGTGAGGATCATTCTTCCGGGGGATATATTTCTGTATTTGTTTACCATTAAGGCTATTATATCTGTACCTCCTGTACTTCCTCCTTGTGAGAAACAGATTCCTATTCCCAAGCCACTCATTACACCGCCAAAAATTCCACACAGCAACTTGCCGTTAGACATTGCAAACTCCTCTATAAAGGATGGCGATATGAACTTTGGCACAAACTCCAAAAAGACAGAGGTTATGATAATTGCATAAACAGTCTTTACACCAAAGGCCTTGCCTAAAACCTTTAGTGCAATCAACAGCAGTATTGTATTTATTACAAAGAATGAGATACTGACATTTATTCCAAAAGCATAATACAATACAGCCGAGATACCGGTTACCCCGCCACCAACCATATTATTTGGAATAAGGAAAACATCCCACCCCAACACATAACACAATAATCCACAAGTTATTATAAAGTAGGCCTTGACTTCCGAAAAGACAGAACTGAATTTTATAGGCATATTATCTTATAATCTAATCTGTATACAATATTAATTTGTCTGCAAAGATATATCTAAAATCAAATATCCATTATTTTCAATCTAATTTTTTTCTTAATCTGCGCAAATCCGTTTCCATATACATTCATTGCAGATGTTACAGAGATAAATACATTTGGATCTATCTCTTTTGCAACGGAGGTTATCTGATCCATCTGGATTTTTCTGGCAATGACAATAAGCACCTCACTCTCCTTTTTAAGGTACCAGCCTCTTGATCTTACAGCGGTTACACCACCATGTACCCTATTTACTATTGCATCTGCAATGTCTGAATACTTCTGAGAGAATATAAGCAGCTGGACACTCTGGTTGTTTCCGGTTAAAAGCGCATCAACCATAAATGAGAACGATACCATCTGCAGGTATCCGTAAACCACATCCTGCAGTCCACGCCCCGGAAGGAAGATTATAGATCCTATAATGATAAGATCACAATACAGAAATACTTTTCCGGGCGAAATCTCCCGGTATTTTGATATTATAAGTGCTACTATATCTGTACCACCCGTGCTTCCCCCGTTCTTAAAGACAAGCGCTATACCTATCGCACCTATCGTACCGCCTATAATCGCGTTGATGAAGACCTCCTTAATATCAGACAGATTGTTAATCCAGTCTATGTCGGGAAGAATCCTAAACAGAACAGATGCTAAAAGAAAGCTGTAGACTGTCTTAAAACCAAACCCCTTTCCAAGCACAATTGTTCCTACTATGAGCAGACCGGCGTTGATTGTAAAGTATGTATAGGCTATTGGAATTCCGGTTGCAAACTGAACAATTGTAGCAACACCGGGGAGCGCCCCGCCGGATATTCCTTTTGAACTTACAAAGGCTATCCAGCTTGCACAGTAAAGGAACACACCAATGCTTATTATAAAGTACTCTTTTATGGTTTTAAGGACTTTTCTTTTTGCAGATATTTCATTTGCCATGACAAATATATTTATATAACAAAACCACCATACAGAATATGAACCCCGTATAGTGGTTTGGTAAATCTATTTAATATAACGCCTGCACTCCTCTAACAAACTATGTTAATAATCTTTGACGGGACAACTATAACCTTCTTTATGGCAGCTCCGGCAAGATATTTTGCAGTGTTCTCATCTTTTCTCACTATCTCCTCTACCTCCTTAGGAGTAAGAGATTTGGCAAGATTCAGCTTGAACCTCATCTTACCGTTGAATGAGACAGGGTACTCAAAGCTGTTCTCAACCGTGTACTCCTCTTTATATTGTGGGAAAGCAGCAAAAGAGATGCTCTCTTTATGTCCAAGCAGACTCCACAACTCCTCTGCTATGTGAGGTGCAAACGGTGAAAGAAGAATGGTAAACTGCTCAAGAACCTCACGGTTATTGCATTTTACATCCTGAAGCTCGTTAAGGGCTATCATAAATGCACTCACAGAGGTATTATATGAGAAGCTTATTATATCTGTCTCTATCTTTTTAATGAGTTTATGCAGTGTTTTAAGCTCTGCTGCAGATGGTTTTGCATCAGATACGCAGAAGTTCCCATCTTTATCTTGGAACATCCTCCAGAATTTCTTTAGGAACCTGTGCACACCGTCTATTCCCTTGGTATCCCATGGTTTGGACTGCTCCAACGGTCCAAGAAACATCTCATAAAGGCGCAATGTATCTGCTCCATAATCGTTGCAGATATTATCCGGGTTAACAACATTGAACATAGACTTGCTCATCTTTTCAACAGCATATCCGCATATATACTCTCCGTTCTCCAAGACAAACTCGGCTGTTGCAAATTCGGGCCTCCATTTTTTAAACGCCTCTGTATCCAATCTGTCATTGGTTACAATATTAACATCTACGTGAATCTCTGTTGTATCGTATTGGTCTTTAAGTCCGTATGAAACGAATGTATTAGTATCCTTTATTCTGTATACAAAGTTTGAACGGCCCTGTATCATTCCCTGGTTAACCAACTTTTTGAACGGCTCTTTCTCTGCAACGTAACCCAAGTCGTACAGGAACTTGTTCCAGAAACGTGAATAGATAAGGTGTCCTGTCGCATGTTCTGTTCCCCCTATATATAGGTCTACATTACGCCAGTACTCATCCTCGTCCATACCAACAAGAGCTTTGTCGTTATGAGGATCCATATACCTTAGGTAGTATGCACTACTGCCGGCAAATCCGGGCATTGTGCTTGTCTCCAAAGGATAACCTTTATATGTCCAATCTTTGGCTCTTGCCAATGGCGGTTCACCGGACTCCGTTGGAAGGAATTTGTCAACCTCAGGAAGGGTAAGCGGAAGATCCTCCTCCTCTACAGGTGTTGCTATCCCGTCTTTATAGTAGATTGGGAAAGGCTCCCCCCAATATCTCTGTCTTGAGAAGATTGCATCCCTCAATCTGTAGTTTATCTGCCTGTGACCTATTCCCCTCTTCTCAACCTCATCTATTGCAGCAGGTATCGCCTCCTTTACACTCTTGCCTGTAAGGAAACCGCTGTTTATCATTATACCCTCTTTTGCATCGAAACTCTCCGTAGATACATCACACCCTTCAATAAGTGGTATTATTGGAAGATCAAATGTTTTAGCAAAATTGTAGTCTCTGCTATCATGTGCAGGGACAGCCATAATCGCACCTGTTCCATACCCGGCCAAAACATATTCCGAAATCCACACCGGAACCCTCTCCTCTGTAAACGGATTTATAGCATACGAACCGGTAAAGACACCTGTCACCTTTCTCGTTTCTGCTATTCTCTCCCTCTCTGTCTTCTTTGCAGCCATTGCAAGATATTCATCTACAGCTGCCTTCTGCTCTGTTGTAGTAAGTTTTTCAACCCATTCGCTCTCGGGCGCAAGCACCATAAATGTTACCCCGAATACGGTATCTGCACGGGTTGTAAAGATTGTCATATCATACTCGGCACCTGTAGAAGGATTCTGCACTTTGAAAATCATCTCTGCGCCCTGCGATTTTCCAATCCAGTTTCGCTGCATCTCCTTTAGGGCATCGCTCCATTCAAGCTGATCCATATCTGCAAGAAGCCTCTCTGCATACGCAGACACCCTAAGCTGCCACTGCTTCATCTTTTTCTGAATGACAGGATAGCCTCCACGTATAGATAGACCCTCCTTTACCTCATCATTGGCCAAGACTGTTCCCAACTTAGGACACCAGTTGACAGCTGTCTCGCCCTGATAGGCAATTCTGTATGCCATGAGTATGTCGGCCTTTTCAACGGGTGAGAAACTGTTCCAGTCATCTGCGGTAAAGGTCTTTACCTCTCCACATGCTGCATTCACATTGGCATTTCCGTGTTTGCAGAAAACGCCCTCTAACTCGGCTATAGGTTCTGCCTTCCCGGTATCTTTGTTATACCAGCTTTTGAACATCTGCAGAAATGCCCACTGCGTCCATTTATAATATTTTGGATCACAAGTTCTTACCTCTCTATCCCAGTCATATGAGAATCCAATCTTGTCCATCTGTTTACGGTACCTTGCAATATTCTGCTCGGTTGTAACTGCAGGATGCTGACCTGTTTGAATAGCATATTGTTCTGCAGGCAATCCAAAAGCATCGTACCCCATTGGATGAAGCACGTTAAATCCTTTTAATCTTTTGAATCTGCTATAGATATCACTGGCAATATATCCTAATGGATGTCCCACATGAAGCCCTGCCCCGGAAGGATAAGGGAACATATCAAGTACATAGTATTTAGGTTTAGCAGTATCTGTCTTTACTTTAAAAGTCTTGTTATCAGCCCAGTACTGCTGCCATTTCTTCTCAATCTCGTTAAAATTATATTCCATTTTCTATTGTGTCGTAGAAGTAATAAGTTTTATAGTTTTTGGTAAATCGCGCAAAATTAACTTTTTTATTATTAAAAAAGGAATTATTGTAAAGTTATTCTTTTGCCTCAAAAGCTTTTACTATCTTCCCGACAAGTGGATGTCTTACAATATCCTCTTTAGTAAAGTTTGTAACGGCCACTCCCGGAATGTCCCTAACAATCTCCACACACTTGGACAGGCCCGAATCCTCTCTATTGGGAAGATCTATCTGTGTAGCATCCCCTGTTACAATAAATTTTGAATGATTTCCCATTCTTGTAAGGAACATCCTCAACTGCCCTAAATTGGTATTCTGCGCCTCATCCAATATAACAAATGCGTTTTCCAATGTCCTTCCCCTCATATATGCAAGCGGGGCTATCTGAATGGTACCGTCCTCCATATAAAGTTTAAGTTTCTGAGGCTGAATCATATCTATAAGGGCATCATACAGCGGTTGCAGGTATGGGTCTAATTTATCCTTTAGATCGCCGGGCAGGAAGCCCAATTTTTCCCCGGCCTCCACCGCAGGGCGGGTAAGTACAAGTCTTTTTACCTCCCTGTTTTTGAGCGCCCTTACAGCAAGCGCTATGGCCGTATATGTTTTTCCGGATCCGGCCGGCCCAAGGGCAAATATAAGATCGTTGTTATAGTAATCGTCTACCAATTTTTTCTGGTTTTTGGTTCTGGCATATATGGCCCTTCCGTCGCTGCCATAAACAATTACACTGCTAAGATCATCGTTTACAGCATCATCTCCGCTATATTTGGCTGCAGGTACAGACTCCCTATCTGACACAAACGTAACCCTTCTGCCGGTCTGTACAACACTTTTCTCAATGGAATCCACATCATCCATATCCAACTTACGCTTCTTCATTCTCTTAGCAACCAACTCGTTAATAGCCGTCTCAAAATGAGAAATATCTGCATAGTCCCCTTTAAGCATTATCCTGTTACCTCTTGCTACTACCTTCAGCTGAGGAAAGTTCTCTTTAAGTCTCTCTAGGAATCTGTCATTCACGCCATAAATTTCAACCGGGTCAATCGCCTCCAATTCAATTGTCTTCTCTGCCATTATCTAATATTTATATTCTGTTTTGCTCGTTTCATCTTATCTACAGCACCTTTTACCATACCCTCATCTGCACCGCTATATGGTTTATACACACCATCTGTCACGCCATCCACCGGAACAACTGTAAATCCCTGTTCAAACTCCCCTGCCTTAAAACACCATAAATAGCTCCACCGCGGTTCCAGCATCCTTACCCTGCCTGTTATTCGCTCCTTTATAACTCTTATTGAGACTATCATAGCCATTCTGGTAAGATCCGGCGTATTCTGGTTAGAGACAAAGTTGCCTAAAGAGTAAAAAACCGCATTCTGCAATGAGTTGTCGGGATAATAATTAATCTCATAATCCTGCGGGACATGCGGATGCCCCCCTATTACAATATCAACACCACTTCTTAACAGCATAGCAGCCCATCTGCGCTGAGTTTTATTTGCCTTATACTCATATTCGTTCCCCCAGTGCGGCACCGCAATTATAATATCCGATCCTGCAGACTTTGCCATCTCAACAGCCCCTATAACCTTTACCGAATCCATCCTGTTAACAAAGAACGGTTTATCCACACGGTTACCATTGGTGCCATAAGTAAAATTCACAAAAGCCACCTTAACACCCTTTACCACCTTTATATAAGGCATATATGGAACACTGTCCCTACAAACCCCTATATACGGGTATCCCTTTCCTTCATAGTATGACAGAGTTTTCTCCAATCCTTGCCTGCCGTGGTCCGCAATATGGTTATTTGCCGTAAAGAACAGATTCACACCATTTTCATGCGCTGCATCGGCAATAGAGTATGGAGCCCTGAAGAGCGGATACCCCATATATGGTGCATCGCCCAAAGTAAACTCCATATTCACTGCCGCAATGTCCGATGAGCAGAAAAGATCCCTTACGTACTTGAATGTATGGGAATAGTCAAACTCCTTGCCGTCTGCCTCTCCAAGTCTCTTTGCAGAATTTATCTGAGGTGCATGCTGCATTAAATCCCCTGCAACAGTGATTGTTACGGTATCGCAACCGGAGAACGGAAAGGTAACGCGCGGTTTAAGCTGTGCGTATGCGGCATTGCCAAGCAAATCTCCGCCCAAAAAAACCACGCCAAAAAGCGCACTGCAAAAAACAAGGACACCTATAAAGAATTTTTTCATTCCGTGCAGTCTATTCCGCTATTACCCTTAAATCCTTTACATCTAACCTTACAGCCAACCATATTTTTAGTCTCGACAACTGCTCCTGTGAGAGCCTGTTACTGAATTTTACAATAGCTATTGTCTCCTCATGCACATCATCACCCTTGCAAAAACTTCCCGTTGACAGCGAAAGCGAAACAAGATTAGGATACTGTGCCGCAATCTCTTTTGCAATCTGCTTGATTGGAAACTCCTTGCTTTTATAGCGGCTCAGTTCAGACTCCAATTGCAAGATTGTAGTCTCCCTCTTGCTTATCTCCTGTTCACTCTGTTCGAAAATAGTCTGTACAACCTCCTTACTTGAACTGTTATCTTTGACAGCCGTAGTTGTCTGGTTTATCCTAAGTTGCTCCTTACCAATGTTGAATTTGTCTAACTGTTCGTACAGATGAGACCTCTCCCTTGTACTAAGTGGCTCACCCGCCACAGATATTGTGAGGACAGACTGTTTCCCGGCAGTATGTTTTATTGAATAGTCATAAATATATGAATTGTCAAAATTCTTGTTGGCAGCAACAAACTCCTTTGCATTCTGGTTGAATCTGTTCTCCTTTATCATTATCACAGCTGTATAGACACTTGGAATTATGAGTATTATGGTACATATTGTCATAATCCTGTGTACACGTTTCTGCTTTGCCTCATCTGCAATCCTAATCATAGGGAAATGAAGATACCTTACGGTAATGAACGTTGCAAGAGCAATAAAGATAGAATTTATAAGATACAGATATATAGCACATAAGAAAAATGTAACACTCCCATTTGCCAACCCGTAACCTGCAGTACAAAGTGGAGGCATGAGAGCAGTAGCAATGGCAGCACCGGCAATTATGCTACCCTTCTCCTTAAGACACACAGCCATTATGACCGCAAAACCACCAAAAAGAGCAATAAGCACATCATACATAGTAGGATTGGTTCTGGCCAAAAGCTCCGTGGGGTTATCCAAATCCAACGGCGACACAAAAAAGTATATGGCAGACACCATTATACTTGCAACCGTCATAACCAAAAGGTTTCCAAATGATTTCTTTAGAAGATAGCTATCATTTATGCCCAATGCCATCCCTATTCCCATTATAGGCCCCATAAGCGGCGATATAAGCATTGCGCCAATGACTACAGGAATAGAGTTTACATTCAGCCCCACACTCGCCACCGCTATAGCAAATATTAGTATCCAAATATTTGCCCCCTTAAACTCTATGTTAGACTTTATGAAATTTTGGGCAGCCTCAATATTAATATCCTTGTTTACGCTTGTCCTAACCTTTATCCTTTTAAGTAGTGTTGTCATACCAACAAATTTTAGTACAAAACTCCCTTTTTTTGAAACTGTTAACGGTTTCAAATATACATTTTTTTTTGAAATTGAGCCAATTAATTGTACATTTGTAAAGATATATTCGTTCTATGAGACACTACTTTTCTATTATAAAACTGCTACTTCTGCTATTTGCGTGCGGCTCAATTCTGAGTTGCGACCGCATACGTGCCCTCTTCAATATGCCTACCTCCACAGAGTTAGAGCAAATGTGGAGAGACTTGGAGGCGGAGGTTGCAAAAGAAAAGGCAGACTCGGTTGCCAGGAAGAAGAAAGATTCTGTTGCATGTTTTCTTCCCGACAGTCTCTCCGGGGCAGACAATGAAAGTTTTGTCGGGAAGCAGAATACAGCAGATGAGAGATATTATGTTGTACTTGGACGATACAGAGAACAGACGAATATAGACAACATGAAAAGGTTGCTGCTTGAGAGGAACGAGACTCCGGTTGAGATAGACAGGAACGATGGAAGCATTCTTGTCTGCGCGGGTGGAAGTGCAACCTTGGAGGGGGCTAAAAGTGCACTCAAACGCATAGAGGAGTATGCTTTGTCTCCAGACGAATTATGGATTTTCAAGAACAATTAAGTAACATGAAAAAAAGATAATGTATGTTGTTTTTTGAAGGTTACTTGCTTTAAATAAAAATATTAAAAATACAGATAGATGAAAACAACTCCATTCACACAAAGACACATAGCCCTTGGTGCAAAGATGGCCCCATTTGCAGGCTATAACATGCCTATTGAGTATGTAGGTATTAAGGATGAGCACCTTGCAGTTAGAAACAATGTTGGCGTATTTGACGTATCGCACATGGGTGAGTTTTGGATAAAAGGCCCTAACGCCCTTAAATTTTTGCAATATGTAACATCTAACGATGTTTCACTGCTTTATCCGGGTAAGGTTCAGTACTCATGCTTTCCTAACGGAAAAGGTGGTATTGTAGATGACCTTTTGGTATATATGGTTGATGACAAGACCTATCTCCTTGTTGTTAATGCAGCCAACATAGAGAAAGACTGGAATCACCTTTGCGAGATTGCCCCTAAGTTTGACATTACCCCGGGCAAAGAGCTTTACAACGCATCTGACGAAATCTGCCAGTTGGCAATCCAAGGGCCTAATGCTCTTAAGATTATGCAGAGAATCTGCGACACTAATGTAGAGGATATGGAGTACTACACCTTTAAGAAGTGCTCCGTTGGCGGTATTAAAGATGCCATCTTCTCAACAACAGGTTACACCGGTGCAGGCGGATGCGAGGTTTACGTTGCAAACGAAGATGCAGACAAACTTTGGACAGCTGTATTTGAGGCCGGCAAACCGGAGGGTATACGCCCTATAGGTTTGGGAGCAAGAGACACTTTGCGTCTTGAGATGGGCTTCTGCCTCTATGGTAACGATATAGACGACACAACCTCTCCACTTGAGGGCAACCTTGGCTGGATCACCAAATTCAACGATGTAAAGGGCGATTTCTTAGACAAAGATTATATGCTCAAACAGAAGGCAGACGGACTTAAGAGAAGGCTTTGTGGATTTATCCTTGAGGATAAGGGTGTTGCACGCCACGGATATGAGGTTTGCGATGCAGAGGGCAATGTAATAGGATATGTAACATCCGGCACAGTAGCACCATCTGTTGGAAAGGCCATAGGAATGGCATACGTTGCAGCTCCACTTTACAAGGCAGGTTCTGTAATCTACATTAAAGTAAGAGATAAACTGCTTAAAGCCAACGTTGTAAAGACACCTTTTTATACAAAATAATTTAAAAATTTTAGAGCTTTTAAAACTTAGAAGTTTCAAGCTCTTCATAAGACAGATAAATTATGAACAACATACAATCCAAAGGCTTGGAAGAGATCATGGATTGGGCAGAACAGGTATCCTTCGCAGTCACGATTTGTGATTGCGAGGGATTCGTTCTTTATATGAACCGCTGCTCAAGAGAGGTATTTGCCTCAAGAGGTGATCTCATAGGAAAGAATCTGAAAGATTGCCACAAGCCGTCTTCATGGGAGACAATACAAAGACTGTTGGCAACCGGAGAACACAATGCCTACACCATAGAGAAAAAAGGACAGAAAAAACTCATTTACCAGACACCTTGGTATAAAAATGGCAATATAGCCGGACTCGTAGAGATCTCCATTGTATTGGATGATGGGATGCCACATTATATAAGGGGCTGACAAACAGCAGTTTTAATTCCACCTCACAATAAGCAGGTCTCTGTTTGTGCAATTGTAAGACGGTTAAATCAGAAGAAAATGAGAAAAGGTAAAATTGTTATTATACTCGCAGCCGTGCTATGCGGAGTGCTGTATTCTGTAAGATCTGCAGCCCAAGACTTTGAAGAGATGGCTGCATCCATGAAGAGAAGCGTAGCCTTTCTGTGTGCAGACTCATTACAAGGCAGAAAAGTTGGTAGCCAAGGGGAAAGATTAGCAGCGCAATATATCTACAAGGCCCTTACAGAGGCTGGAATAACAATGCTTACCCCACCGAATGGCGATGAATACTCCATAGTAAAGACACCCGGAGATACAGTTAAGAGCGCCAACATAGTAGGTATAGTTGAGGGATATGACCCAAAACTGAAAAACGAGTACATAGTGATTGGCGCACACTACGACCACCTTGGCGTAAATACAATAAAGCGTAATGGAAAGGAGGAGGTGCAGGTTTACCCCGGAGCAGACGACAATGCATCGGGTGTTGCAGTAGCACTCGAATTGGCAAAGTTTACAGACCTTAACAGATATCTGTTCAAACGCTCCGTAATATTTGCATTCTTTGGTGGAGAAGAGGCAGGAATGACAGGAAGCTGGTATTTTGCAAACCGCTCGTTCAAAGATATAATGGATAAAGTTGTTCTTATGGTCAACATAGATATGGTTGGACGAAGCGGAACAGACAACCCCGTACAAGCATATACCATTACGCAGGATCCACGCATAAAGGAGGCTTTGGATATTACATCGCAAAGAGGAGCATCGCTTATTGATCCCAAATTATCACACACAGACTATTTCCCATCTGATCACAGAACATTTTACGAAATTGGGATTCCAATAGTGCTCTTTACCACAGGAATTCATAAAGATTATCATTCCATTTATGATACTCCCGATAAATTGGACTATGACCAGATGGCCGCATTGGTAGAGTACATAAATTCATTCGCCCAAACAGTAGCGGATATAACAGATCTCTCTGCAAGCAGCACTCCTGCAGCAGTAAAGACATCGGTTGCCTCTAACGGCGAAAACATCTACTCACAACACGATGTAGACAAAAAAGCAATGTTCCTGCATGGAGACGAAAGACAATTCTTAGACAGATGGGTCTACAAATATCTTAAATATCCAAAGACAAGCATAAAGGAGAAGAGCAGCGGAAAGGTTGTTGTTGAATTTGTTGTAGACAAAAGCGGAAATGTAAAGGATGTAACTATTGTAAGAAGCGTTACCCCGGCATTGGATGATGAAGCAATTAAGGTTGTGTCCTCATCACCAAAATGGAAACCGGCCGAGCTACACGGCGAGAAGGTAAGCGTAAAGATCTCAATTCCAATAGAGTTCAAGCTCTCCAGCCGATCTAAATTTGGGATTAAAAAGTGGTAAATTAGAAAAGCCCTCACAACTATCTGTAAAGGCTTTTCTTGCAGATACAATCGGCAAACTAAACTCTTCAACAAGCATTGCCAAATATATGAAATCCCTTGGTGAAGAGATTTCAACAAAGGTAGCTGAAAAAAGCCCACGAAACGTAGAAATTACACTTCGCGGGCACTCTCTATAAATACCTCTTTATTATTATCTTAACACCTGTCCGTTGAAGACACCGTTATGCTTTCCGTTGCGGATGGTAGTTTGGCCATTTACGATAACAGCAGATATTCCTGTTGCACCTTGATGTGGTTTCTCAAATGTTGCCACATCTATAATTGTGTTTGGATTAAAGATGACTATATCAGCCGCAAAGCCAACCTTTATAAGGCCTCTGTCTTTGAATCCCAATCTCGATGCAGGGAATCCGGTACACTTGTAAATGGCAGTCTGCAGATCGCAAACCTTATTCTCCCTTACATATTTTCCAAAGAATCTTGGAAATGTCCCGTATGACCTTGGATGTGGTATCTCTTTGCCAAGCCTGCCGTAAGGCGAATAGACACTTCCGTCAGATGCCGGCATACCAAGCGGATTTGAGAAGAAGAGGTTTATATTCTCATCGCACATTGCAAAACCAACAATCTGAACTCCAAGTTTTTCAGATATTAAAAGCTCTCGTATCTGCTCCCATACCTCCTTACCTGTCATGTCGCAGATCTCCTTGATTGTCTTTCCTGAGAATTGTTTATTTTCCGGAGCATCGCAAGCTGCAATAAGCACATTCTGAGGACCTCCAAGGCGCTCAACTCTTGAACGCGCGTATTTGCCAATCTCATCTGATTTCTTTTTGTCCTCTAATCGCGCAAGAATCTCTGCGTTTGACCCTTGCCTGTCATTAAGCGGAATGAATGAGGTAAGCCCTGTTGAGAACCCTGTATAAGGGTAGCGATCAAACGCCACATCAACACCGGATCTTCTCCCCTCCTCTATTAGTTTAACCAAATTAGGTCCCTTATGCCAATTGGCAGCATTCTGTGCTTTAAGATGGGATATCTCCAATCTTGCACCGCTGTTACGTGCAATTGCAATAGCCTCCTTTACAGACTCCTCAACCCTATCATCCTCATTCCTCATATGAATTGCAAACAGCTTGTTGTGCTTTGCCACAATCTTGCAAAGTTCTGTAAGCTCCTCATCTGATGCGTATGAGCCTGGAGCATATTCCAATCCGCAAGACAATCCTGTGCTGCCCATCTCCAACTGCATCTCCAAAATATCGCACATCTTTTTAAGCTGCTCCTTTGTGCATGGGACATTGTTGTCACCGACCACCGCACTCCTTAACTGCCCTTGGCCTGTAAGTGTTGAGTAGTTTATACCTATCTTCTTCTGCTCCAATGCATCAAAGAAACCATCCAAATTCTGCCAGAATGGATACCCGAAACGTTTGCTTCCCTTCTTTGAGGCGAAATATTCATCTGAATATGGAAAAGGTGAATCTCCGCAGTTTCCGCCATTATCTGTTGTAATACCTTGATAAATACGGCTGTCACCAAGCGGAGCTTCCAACAGATTGGTATCTGTATGGGTGTGAATATCTATAAATCCGGGAGAGACGACCTCATCCTTGCCCAACTCTATAACTTCGCGTGCGGCAGGAAGCGACTCGCCGTTCTCCTCCCAAATATCACGTATCTTTCCGTCCTTTATTGCAACATTTCCTTTAAAAGGGAGGGCACGTGTACCATCGTAAACAAGTCCTCCGGTAATAACTATGTCGTAAGGATTCTTAACAGAGATAGATTCCTTTTTAAAAGGTTTTTTCTCCTTACCGTTACCGACATTCTCAACAGATCTCTCTGCTGCAGAGAGCGGAAACAGATTACTCTCTGCCATCATTACAGCACCTGTGCCTAATGCTGCTGCACTCTTTAACAGGAATTTTCTTCTTCCCGTCTTGTCTGAGTTATTCAAGTGTGTCATTACAGAAATATTTTAAATCCAATTAGTTCAATTCTTTCCTCTCTATACCCTCTCTACTCTCCAAAACAGCTAACGACATATTAGTTTATTGTTTATAGTTTAGAGTCTGTTAATCATCTTAAACTTCTTTACCCTTCTATACACTATAAACGCTCAACTATAAACTAAATTAAGGCCAATGCTAACGCCAACGCCTAAGCCTATTATGGCTTGGTCCATTTGCAGTTACAGCTCCACTCTTTCATTGCCTCCCCATCTGCATAGATCAATACCGCACCAAGTTCCGGGCGATTCTTAAGTACCTCCTTTGCCTCATCCAATCCTATAACCATAAAATATGTGGCGTATGCATCTGCCGTTGTGGCATCTGGAGCAACAACAGTGGCAGACAGCAACGTGTGGTTTACAGGATAACCTGTCTTAGGGTTAATGGTATGCGAGTACTTTTTTCCATCCTCTATGTAGAACTTACGGTAGTTGCCGGATGTTACAAGCCCTTGACCGCTTATCTCTATCACCGCTTCCAACGACTCACCGGGCATGAAATTACCATCTTCGGGCCTATCTATTCCAACCCTCCAGGCATTCCCCTTTGAGTTGACCCCTTTGGCATAGATCTCGCCGCCAACCTCAATAAGGTAGTCTGTCATTCCCCAACTGTTGAACTTTGATGCTATATAGTCGCATGTATATCCTTGTGCGATTGCGTTAAAGTTAACTTTCATCCGGCTGTCATCAAACTCAAGAAAATTGTAGCATCCACGCACGCCCTCTATCACAGTATCTCTCTCCACAATTCTGGCCTTATCGTTGCCAACAATCTGTAAGATACTGTCTATCTTAGCTTCTGTAACCCGCTCTCCATCCTTGAAACCAAATCCCCACGCATCAAAAAGCGGTGCTCCGGTTATATCAAAATAGCCGCTGCTCTCCTCCCATACCCTCTTTGACGCGTTGAATGTCTCGGTAAAGAGCTTGTCAAGCGGCGGGTTGTCTCCCCTGTTCACCAAAGAAACTATAGATGTTGAGTCGTATCCCGACAAAGAATGATTTATCTGCTCAAAAAACAGCGATAAACTGTCGGGAAGATTAGCAGACAAAGAGTCTGAAATGCCGCTAAGATTACAAGTGATGTGATAAGTCCCCCCCTGAGCAAAGCCGTCATAAGTCTTATATGCACTGTTAGTTTTGTTACAGGCAGTGCAAAGGGTAAACAAGACCGCTAATGGCAGAAATATTCTATTCATTATTGTAGCCTCCAATGGCATGATTTTAGTACAAAAATAGGAAAAAATGTTAAATTTGCATTCTATTAATTCTAAGAAGTTTTATAAGTCAAGATGAATTTGAAAAATTCCATGAAATTTGCCTCAAGGTTGGTTGTGGCGGCTGCGCTTTGCGGGGCTGTTATGTTTACATCATGCAAGAAAGATGACGATGACGACAAAGTTTTGCCCTCTATGGATGGGCAGCTGTCATTTAAGCTGCCGCTCTATTCACTTGTAGGTGAGACATATTCTCTTAATGGCAACAGTGTAGTATCTCCAACAGAGGGGGTTACATATTGCTGGTACAGTAAAGGCCTTATTGATACTGTAAAAGGGCAGAGTACCACCATAACCATACCGGATTCGCTTGCGACTTTTGCCGTTCAGTATATTGCAAAATGTACAGGTTACTATAACCAATCTGTTTCAAATAATATTACCGTTGTAAAACCTGGATTTAACGGAAGTATAGAGGGAATTCCACAACCAAAGGATTCTATTTTCGATACCAGAGAAAACAAATGGTATCATATTCAGAAGATTGGAAATCTTAATTGGTTCACGGAGAACCTTAATTACGAGGGTGCCGGTGTTCCATACGGAAATGCGCCTGCAGCCGGAACGGTATTCGGAAGATTATATACATGGAATGAGGCAACGGGCGGAGAGTCCCGCAACGGATTGGGTAACGGACCGCAAGGTATTTGCCCGGATGGTTGGAGCGTACCTACGAATGAGGATTGGCAGGATCTTGCGAAAGTAGCGTTAGGTGCGGATAATATAGATTTTTTTGATGATTGGAAAGGTGTTGGAGACGCGCTGGCTGTCTCTGCAACATTCAACGGAAATAATATCTGGCCATTCTCAGGAACGGCAACTCCAAATAACAAGTTAGGGTGGAACGCTTTGGCAACAGGCTATGTTACCAATGGCGGAAACAACTTTGGAATGTTGTTCAAGTACGGCTTCTGGTGGAGCTCGTCTGAGAAGGATTCCAACAGTGCTTACTACAGATACATATTCTACAATCAGACAGGTTGCCCTGTGAACCATGTTGCAAAAGATCTGTTTGGTATATCTGTTAGGTGTGTAAAGAAAATTTAATTTAAATTTAAATCTATAAAAAATGAAAACGAACATGAAAATCTTTGAAATTAATTTGACCAAGTTGAGATATCAAAGATTTTCATTGTGAGAAAGAACGATAGTGAACGGCTATCAGACTCTCACAAATTTTTAATTATTGTTTTGACATTAAAAAAATTGATAGAATGAAAAAAGGATTAATTGTACTTATTGTTGTTGCAGGTATAGCATTAGCGTTGTTCGCTTGGGTTAAAGGGGCATATAACTCTATGGTTACTGCAGAGGAGAATGTTTCAAGCGCTTGGTCTCAAGTTGAAAATGTTTATCAGAGAAGAGCAGATCTAATACCTAATTTGGTTTCTACCGTAAAAGGCTATGCAGCCCACGAGTCCTCTACTTTGGAGGGTGTTGTTGAGGCCAGAAGCAAGGCGACACAGATGTCGGTAAATATAGATGACCTTAATGAGGAGTCGCTTAAGAAATATCAGGAAGCTCAGGGTAGCCTTGGCATGGCATTGAGCAGATTGCTTAGCATAACGGAGAATTATCCGGATCTTAAAGCCAATGAGAACTTTTTGGCACTTCAGTCTCAGCTTGAGGGGACAGAAAACAGAATTGCTGTTGAGAGAAACAAATTCAATGAGGTTGCCAAGGTGTACAATACCGAGATAAGAAGGTTCCCTAACAATATCCTTGCAGGTATGTTCGGCTTTGAAAAGAAGCCTTATTTTACTGCAAGTGAGGGGGCAGACAAGGCACCTGAGGTAAATTTCTAATAAACAATTGATTAATATTTTTTGTTGAATGAGAGGCAGAGATTTTCTAACTAAAGAGGAGCAAAGCCTTATTGTATCAACTATAAAGGAGGCAGAGCTCAAAACTTCCGGTGAGATAAGGGTTCATATCGAATCCAAATGCAAGGCGGATCTTATGCAGAGAGCGGTATACATTTTCAACTATCTCAAGATGTATAAAACTGCAGCTCGCAATGGTGTGCTTATCTACATAGATGTTAGCAACAAGCGTTTTGCAATTATCGGCGATTGCGGAATAAACTCTAAAGTTCCGCCTGATTTCTGGAATGGGATTAAGGATGTCATGACAGACCTCTTTAAGAAAGGGGAGTTTTGCAAAGGGATATGCAGTGCAATAAAAATGGCAGGAAAAGAGTTGATGGCATATTTCCCATATCGGAAAGATGATGTTAATGAGCAGCCGGATGATATTTCATTTGGCGAATAGTTGATATTACATAAAAGGATATAGAGAATGAGATATTGTTGCAGAGCAGGATCTGCTCTTATAAAATTGTTCTGCATCTGTCTGGTGTTGCTAACAGGCAGTTCGTTGTTGGCTCAAGTCCCTGCACGGCCTGTACCGCCAAGACTTGTTAATGATATGGCTTCTATCCTCTCTCCCGAGCAGAACAATGCTTTGGAGAGAAAACTTGTGGATTTTGCAGACAGTACTTCCAATCAGATAACAGTGGTTATTGTTCCGGAGCTTTACGGTATGGACAAGGCATCTCTTGCATACGAGATAGGTGAGAAATGGGGTGTAGGACATGAAAAGTACAACAACGGAATAGTAATACTTGTAAAGCCAAAAACAGAAACCGAAAGAGGTGAGGCCTTTATTGCAACAGGATATGGTTTGGAGGGTGTACTCCCGGATGCATTGGCATCGTCTGTTGTGAATAATGAGATGATCCCATATTTTAAACAGAATGATTATTACGGTGGTATAAATAATACTGTAGACCGACTGATGCCTCTGTTGGCAGGTGAAATATCATCTGATGAGTTTGCAAACAGATACGGTGATAGCGAAAGCGATGACCTTATTGCTGCTGCCATTGGAATTATCTTTGTTGGTTTTATCCTTTTCTGCATTGTTGTCGCAGTGTTTGGAAAGAATGAAAACAATATGGGTGGCAATGATAAAGGTGGTGGAAGAAAAGGCCCGAGCGCTCTTGATCTTTTGCTGTTAGGGTCTATCCTTAACAATAGTGGCGGACGATCTTCTGGTAGCGGCTTTAGAGGTAGCTCCGGTGGAGGTTTTGGCAGTAGTGGAGGTGGATTCGGAGGATTCGGCGGTGGCCATTTTGGCGGTGGTGGTGCCGGAGGTTCATGGTAAAAGGTAAAAAAAACCGAGGCGTTTTTGCCTCGGTTTTTTTTCAATTTATTGTTTATTAGTCGGTTTAACTTTGGCCTTTGCTTTAGCTAATTTAATTTCGAAAGCCAACGCTAAAGCCAAAGCTACTATTCTGCGCAATTGAGCGGACGTATCTGGCTAAAGAAGTCGTTGCCTTTATCATCAACAAGGATGAATGCAGGGAAATCTTTTACTTTAATTTTCCAGATTGCCTCCATGCCAAGTTCAGGGTATTCAAGGCACTCAACGCTTAGGATATTCTCTTTTGCAAGGATTGCAGCAGGTCCGCCTATGCTTCCAAGATAGAATCCGCCATGTTTTGCACATGCATCTGTAACCTCTTTGCTACGATTACCCTTTGCAATCATTATCATGCTACCGCCATTCTCCTGGAAGAGGTTAACGTAGCTGTCCATACGTCCTGCTGTTGTAGGGCCGAATGATCCGCTTGGCATACCTTTAGGGGTCTTTGCAGGGCCTGCATAATATATTGGGTGATCCTTTATGTATTGAGGAAGGCCTTCTCCTTTGTCTATACGCTCTTTTAATTTAGCATGAGCAATATCCCTTCCTACAATGATTGTTCCGTCCAATAGAAGGAATGTAGATACAGGATATTTGGTAAGGTCTGCAAGAACCTCTTTCATAGGTCTGTCCAAATTGATATGAACGCCCGATGTATGTTTTGAGCCGTTCTTGTATTCTGCAGGGATAAGTCTTGCCGGATTGCTGTCCAATGTCTCCAACCAGATACCCTCTTTGTTTATCTTACCCTTTATATTTCTGTCTGCACTACAACTTACCCCCATTCCTACAGGGCACGATGCTCCGTGACGTGGCAGACGTACAACTCTAATATCGTGAGCAAAATATTTACCGCCGAATTGAGCGCCTATTCCAAGGTTATGCGCAGCTTTTAGCAGCTTTTTCTCCATCTCAACATCTCTAAAGGCATGTCCTTTCTCAGATCCTTGCGTTGGAAGCTCATCGTAGTAGTGGGTAGATGCCAACTTAACGGTCTTAAGGTTAAGATCCGCAGATGTTCCTCCAATAACAAACGCAATATGATAAGGAGGGCAGGCTGCCGTTCCAAGGGTTTTCATCTTCTCAACAAGGAATTTCTCTAATTTGTCGGGAGTAATAAGAGCTTTTGTCTCCTGGAAAAGATAGGTTTTGTTTGCAGATCCGCCGCCTTTTGCCACAAAGAGGAATTTATACTCATTGCCATCCGTAGCATAGATATCTATCTGGGCAGGAAGGTTGCAGCCTGTATTCTTCTCTTTGTACATATCCAACGGAATGTTCTGAGAATATCGCAGATTATCTGTTGTATATGTATCAAATACTCCATGAGAAAGCGCTGCTGCATCACCGCCGCCTGTGTAAACGTTCTGTCCTTTCTTTGCAACTATTGTTGCAGTTCCTGTGTCCTGGCAAATAGGCAGTTGTCCACCGGCAGCAACCTGTGCGTTAAGCAACATTGTAATTGCAACGGCCTTGTCGTTTTGGCTGGCCTCAGGATCGCTGAGAATTTTTGCAACCTGCTCATTGTGTGCAGGACGAAGCATAAATGCAACATCGTGAAAAGCCCAACGTGCAAGGAATCTAAGCCCCTCGGGGTCTACTTTAACAATCTCTTTTCCCTCAAATTGGGTTGTTGAGACATAATCTTTAGTAAGGAGATGATATTCGGTCTTATCAGGTCCCATTGGGAACATTTCGTTATATTCAAATTCCATAACCTCTTATGTTTTAGTATTTAATCTATTATTATATCTGTTTGTCCAAAGTTTATTTTTTTGTTTCAAGCAACAGGTAGCTCCTCATGAATTCATTGAGATCTCCGTCTAAAACAGCTGTTGTATCTGTTGTTTCATAACCTGTCCTAAGATCCTTTACCATCTTATAAGGATGAAGCACGTAGCTCCTTATCTGAGACCCCCACTCTATCTTCTTCTTCTGCCCCTCCAATTCAGCCTGCTTCTGTCGTTTCTTCTCCAATTCCATCTCATATAGATGAGACTTTAGTATCCTCAAAGCATTCTGCCTGTTATCCAATTGTGAGCGGGTTTCGGTATTCTCTACCATTATACCTGTTGGAATATGCCTTACACGCACACCGGTTTCAACCTTGTTTACATTCTGGCCGCCTGCACCGCTCGAACGGAACGTGTCCCACTCTAAATCGCTTGGGTTAATGACAATCTCTATGCTCTCATCTACCAACGGATATACAAACACGCTCGAAAATGTCGTCTGCCTCTTGCCCTGCGCATTAAACGGTGAGATACGTACAAGTCTATGTACACCGCTCTCAGATTTAAGATAACCATATGCATACTCCCCCTCAAACTCAACAACGGCAGATTTTATGCCGGCCTCATCACCATCCAACACCTCATGTACATTTACCTTATAGCCATTTCTCTCTCCCCAACGTGTATACATTCTAAGCAGCATTGCACTCCAATCATTGCTCTCCGTACCACCTGCCCCGGAATTAATCTTTAACAGCGCTCCAAGGTTGTCTCCCTCCTCCCCAAGCATGCTTCTTGTCTCCAGCTCCTCTATAAGCCCGTTCATTTTTTTCTCCTGCCAGGCAACCTCTGCCTGCATTTGCGATTCATTGCCATTCTCTTCCTCCTCTTGCGCCATCATCTCTAACACGGCATAGTCATCTAACTCCCTCTGTATGTTGTCTATTGTTGTAACCCAATACTTTACCGCAGACAACTTTTTAAGAAACTGCTCCGCATCTTTTGGATTTTCCCAAAAATCTGCAGCCTCGCTTCTCGCAGTCATTGTCTCAACCTCCTTTACCTTACCGGCATAGTCAAAGAGACCTCCTTAACGCATCCAAACGTTCACTAAAATTATTCTCCATAATAAATATAATTAAGCTTTGCGTTAGCGTTGGCTTTAGCCTTAATTTAGTTTATAGTTGAGAGTTTATAGTGTATAGATAGTTTTAACACTAACTGAAGGAAAGTTGATAGTAAAAAACTTTTTTCCTTTAATGCTATAAACTATGAACTGTAAACTATTAACTTTTATTTGCTTTGGCATTAGCCCAAAAAGCTACACCCGTTAGGCCCCAAAGATAGCCATTTTTTATATACAAGCGTAACACACAAGCGCTTTTATTTGTCCCATTCACCCTAAACTCAACCATCAATCTCTATATGGCTGCGACCGTTTGACGCTCCATCTCTCACAATCCTTATTTTGGTTGCAATCTGCTCCGTCATACCGCTCACATGAGATATTATTCCAATCTTACGGCCATACCCCTGCAGTCTCTCCAATGCCTCCATAGCAACTGTAAGCGTTTGAGAATCAAGAGAACCAAAGCCCTCATCAATAAACAAAGACTCAACATTCATTCTGTTTGATGCCAATGAAGAGAGCCCTAATGCCAATGACAGGGATACTAAAAATGATTCTCCTCCCGACAAAGAGTTCACACTCCTAACCTCATTAAGCATATCGTGATCTACCACCTCCAATCCTAACGAGTCATCATCTGTACGCCTCAATGTGTACCTGCCGGTAAGCGCAGAGAGATGTCTATTGGCGTAACCAAGCAGAATATCAAGTGTATAGCACTGGACCAAAGTATTGAGTTTGTCTCCGTTTGCAGAACCGAACACGGCATTCAGTCTGCTCCAATCTGCAAGCTCCTTCTCCCTCCTGTTTCTATCCTCAACAAGCCGCCCCATTAAACTGCCATTCTCCTCATTCTGCCTTATTGCAGCTGATAATTCTATGATTGCATTACTTATCTCTTCTATTCTTTTTTTTACAATAACAATCCTCTCCTCAAAAGCGTCTAAAGCATAGCTACCATCCTGTCCTTTGCCCTCTTCCAAATCTTCAACCCCACCCGGCTTGCAACTTATATGTAACTCCAATGCTGTATTTCTCTCATCTAATGTTGCTTTGGCAGAGACCAATCCATCATCTGCAACCTTTATCTTCCTCTCTATCATTGCAAGCTCATCTGCAGAAACCTTTAACAGCAATTCCAAATTTGCTTCATTATGGGCCCTAAGCCACTCATCCACCGTAACCTTACATCTATCTGCAAGAGCTCTGTTCCTGTCTATGGTATCATTCAACTGAATTATTGCAGCCTTATGCGCAGCAACACCATTTTGTAATGTAACACACTGCTCTGCAAGCAATTTGCTCTGCTCCTCAACCTTTGAACGCCTTGTTATATAATCTTGTTCTATATCCACTGCAGGCACCCCGTTGAATAGGCCAAACAGATCTCTATTGGCCGAATCCATCTCCTCTGTTACAGATTTAAGCCTTATCTGTTCAGCAGAAAGTTGTTGCTCCAAGAACTTAATACGTTCTTTAGCCAAAGCCACCTCCCCCTCACCGTTTTTAATGGCATCCTCCGCAGATTTAAGCCTCTCAACAGAGGCATTCCAGAATCTTGCAGAATCGTCTATCGCCTTTTGCAACTTACCCTCTATAAGTTTTGTATGCCAATCCGCTATACATCCAGCAAATTCGGTTACAGCAGCAACAGCACCCGCACGGTTTCTTTCACACTCTTCGGCAAGAGTTACAATAGACAAAATATCCCTTTTAAGCTTATCTGCCCTCTCTAAAAGTGCCACCCGTTCCTTCTGTTGAACAGATCTTGCAGTATCCAGCTCCTCCTCTTTTGCCGTAATACCATCAAAGACACCAACATAATGATGCACACTCCCGCAAACAGGGCACGGCTGCCCCTCAACAAGTCTGTTTCTAAGAACCACTATCTCTGCCGGAAGAATACTATTCAACCTTTCTATCTCTTTTTCAACAGATTCTAATTTAGACAAAGCTACAGAAAGCTCTGCCTCCTTTGCAATCTTTTTATTGTTGCAATCCGCTACTCTCCTGTCTGCATTGTAAAAATCCGATATATGCTTTGAAACAACCGAGTAATTCTCTGCAACAGTCTTACAATAGATATTCTCGTTCTGCCACTTGGCAACTCTCTCCTGTTCCTGTAATTTACAATCTATTTTCTCCTCAGCCGCAGTCAATTGTTTTCTATTGCTTTCAATATCATTCATAAAACAGCTAACTGCCTTTTCAGAATCTTTTTTCAGCAAAGCCAGTCTCTTTACACTCTGCTCCAGTCCTAACGCTTTTTTTAGTTTAGGATCAAGCTCCTGCCACTCGGCATTCAATCTGTCTATATCCCCCTGCAACTCCGTCTCCTCACCATTTGCCGCCGTTAACTGTCCCTCAACCTGCAACAACTCATTTTCAACCTTTCCTAACCGAGCAACAGCATCGTTGTAGCCTCTTTTTCCAAGTTGCAGTTGAGCATAAACATCTTTAATTTGTAAAGCTTCCCTAACTCTCTTTACATATTCTCTGTTCTCATCCTCTGCACCAACTGCAGCAATGGCAACGGATAACCTTGCCTCAGCCTCTGTTTTTGCCTGGATAAGATTATCCCTCTTCTTATGCCACTCTGCCAACCTCTCCCAATCTGCCCTCTTTCTCTCTGTAACTGATTTTTCTGCAGCAAGGGAGTCCAAATTAGCACGCATTTGGGCCAACTTCTCATCTGGCATAACGCTAACGCCACCAATCCTCTCATTAACCGCAGAGAGAGCAGCCATAGCATCTTTATATTTCTCATAAATCCTTACAGAGATCCTACTGTAAATAGTACTGCCGGTAATTTTTTTGAGTAGCTCCGCCTTGCTGTTCTTATCTGCCATGAGGAAGGCGGCAAAATCGCCTTGAGCAAGAAGTACCGCTCTTGTAAATTGTTCAAAATTAAGGCCCACCAAAACTTCAACAGCCTTTTTCAACTCTGTTTTAGTACCTTTAAGCTCACATTTGTCTGTTACATTGAACACACTGTATTCAACATCCTGAAGCGCCCCTTTTACAGAGTTTCTGGCTCTGCGGACAGACCATTTTGCAGAGTAGATTTTTCCGTCTACAGCAGAAAAATCCACAACGGCATAGCCCTGTGCAGCCCCCCTTCTTAATATATTCTTTGGATCATTCTGAGAAAGGGTATTGTTGCCAACATCCTTAGATTTTATTGTACCACTGCCTCTTCTGAATCTTGGAGTTGTATCATATAGGGCCAGACAGATGGCATCCAATATGGTAGATTTACCAGAACCCGTTGGTCCTGTAATAGCAAACAATCCCGCAGATTTTAACGGCTCTTCATTAAAGTTTATGCAGAATTCCCCCTCTAAAGATGCAAGGTTCAACCCCTTTACCGCCAATATTTTCATAGCCCGTCCTCCTCTTTTTCAACATCATTCATAACACTGCAAAGCAGCTTTTCCAAACTTTCGCTCATCTGTGCACCTGCGCTGTTTCTGCTGTATATCCGCTTCATCATCTCCAATGGTTTTATACTATTGAGGTCGTCAACAGTTGCAACTGTTACCTCATCATCTGAATCTGTTCCATCCTGTTTTGATTGGATAATTCTTGCCAACCGCACATTTTTGTTCTCTATGGCTTTCTCAATTGCCGGCAATATGGCAGGATCGTGTTCGCAAAATTTTAGTCTCACCTCCAAAAACGGAGCAAAAAGGTCTGTCTCTCCAAAAAATTTGTCGGGAAGCAGAGAAATAGCATCCAAGATCTCTTTAAGCTCTCCGTAGCCATCATTAGGAATTCTCAGCAGAGAGACCGGTGAATCGTACGCAAGCTTATCAATTGTAACATTATACCCCCCTTCACCACTGCCATTACCTGTTATCTCAACACAGGCTACCCCCTGTCTATAGTTCCTCTCCGCAAACGACATTGGCAGAGGTGCTCCGGAATATCTTATATTATTACAACCTCCAACTCTCTGTGCCTTGTGAAGATGCCCAAGCGCGATGTAGGCAAGGCCGGTAGGAAAGGCAGATGCCTCTACGACATCCAATCCCCCTATTATAATACCCTCCGTTCTATCGTCATCCAAAACAGATGCACCATTAGCGTAGAGATGGCCCATTGCAATAATCGGAACAGCCGCCCCCCTTATATCTGTACCTGTATGTGACTTACAGGTATTTAACATCTCTGTGGCAGCTTCGTACAGTTTTGTATAAAGGGCCTCTACCCCTTTTGAATAGCCGTCTGCCTTGGGGAAATCGCCCTGTCTGAGATATGGAACTGCCAAACAGTAGGCGGCAAGATCTCCTGCAGAGTCTTTTATTGGGATTATATGTCTCTTGTAGTCTATATCGTCGTCTTTTCTGTGTACATACCCTCTAACCTGCACATTATAGAGATCCAACAGCGAGTTTGGAGCCTCCAAGCGTGCACCGGAGTCATGATTGCCGGCAATAATGATCACCTGCAAGGTAGGATTCTCATTATTAAGCTCCTTTATGAATCTATAAAAAAGACGTTGCGACTCTGCACTTGGGTTTTGCGTATCGTAAACATCTCCGCTAACAAGCAGCAGATCTGCAGATTTCTCCTTTACAACTGCCTTGAGCCAATCAAAAAACCTCGTATGCTCGGCTGTCCTGTCATACCCAAAGAAGGTCTGCCCCAAATGCCAATCCGCCGTATGGATTATCCTCATAATGTCTTATTTGAAATTACCCGCAAAATTTAGTTTATAATTTACTTTACTCTAAAAAAACTAACGTCAACATTCTCTCTACCTTCTTTCCTCTCTTT
>ENA-OOYV01000296-OOYV01000296.1-human-gut-metagenome-genome-assembly--contig:-NODE-296-length-37348-cov-3.875553_pt1 | contig 37348 bp, 24 predicted proteins | sample MGYA00241704_ERZ501380 | MGnify/ENA primary metagenome ERZ501380 (study PRJEB25962, sample SAMEA2042984) | human gut metagenome | biome: human gut; feature: human-associated habitat; material: faeces...
AAGTACAGGTGTGGGTCGTAGTGGTATCCACCGTCGTATCCTGCGGCTCTACCGGCGTAGGTTTGCCCTCCGGCACAGGGTCGGTCATGTACTGATCCTTGTTTTCTGTATCCTCCGGCTGCACAGGAGCAGCGCCGCAGGCGGTACAGAAGAGCAGGAATACCGCCAGCAGCAATGCCGCTGCGCATCTGTGCTTCGTACCCATGTCACTGCTCCCTCTTGATGCGGCGGTAGCGGCGCACCATGGCAAACGCCAGTATGGCCACTACGATAACCGCCAGCAAGATCGCGCCCAGCGGCGTTTCCGTCAGGGCGGCGCCCACCACCTCGAACACGCTGCTGCCCTTGCCGTCGGGGCCGAATGTGCCGTCCTCGGCGGCTTGGAGGTAGGTCAGGGCGGAAACGGCAGCAGAAGCATCCATGACCGGATCGGCGTAGACCGGCAGGCTGCCCAAATCATCCAGCGGCGCTTCCACCTCGAAGCTGGAAAGAAAGCCCACTCCGTCTACATAAAAGGTCTTCATGGCGTCCGCCGCGGTATTTCCGTTTTTCACGAAGCGAGGGTCGTCCAGAGATATTCCCAGCGCTTCCATCATTTCCAGCACGGCGAGCGTTGCCTCGCCGTTTGAAGTACCGGTCATACCCGGAAAGCTGCCATCCGAAAGCTGTACGGAGGACAGGTATTCAATGGCACGGTCTATCGCCTTGGAAATGTACTCCTTGTCCGCGTGGGGAGCAAGGGCGGTGACATTCTCGGCAGTGTACTGCACATAATCCCGGAGTATCGGGGTAACTATCCCGCTATAGCTTGCGTAAGGGTCAAATTGCCCGTCTGCCGTCTGATATTGCAGTATACCGGCGGCGTACTTGTCCACGACCGTATCCGCGTCCACGCCGCGCTTACGCCACATAGACGCATCTACCGAGTCAAAATCCATCAGCGCCTCTCTGTATTCCGCAGTGTCCATGGCAGAGAGATTTGTCAACGGTGCCAAAAAGTCCATGCCGTTTACGTCTGCAGGATCCATATCCAGCGCTTTCATGGCCTGCACCAGAACCGGCGAGTAGGTGTTCGCCTTGCGTCCCATCAGATATTCGCCGCTGGCTCCCGACAGCATCTCAACAAGGCTTTCCAGCTGTGCACGTTGCTCCTCCGGCAGCTTACCGCCGCCGGCTTCGGACATGGATAAGATCTCCTTGGCCAAATGGCTTAGAGCACCCTCGGAAACGATCGTGCTGTTTCCATCCCCGTAATACCCCTCTGCCAGCTTCTGTGCATAATCCGCAGACTGCGCCTGTAAAAGTTCACTGTAATCTATGGCATTGTCTTGACGGTTTCCCTTTTCCGGCGTGCTTGCGGACGGTGTTCCCGCCACAGCCACTGCCGGTCTGACACTACAAAGCCCTATAAGTCCCGCTTCGTTTATGTAGGTTCGCCGTTCCACAGCCTTGCCGCGGTCATCCGGGGCATCCGGATCGGACATCAACGATGAGCTGGAGGCGTACCAAGCATCCCCTGATCCGCGGTACCCCCAAAGAATATCATGTCGGTAGAACCCCTGTCCCGGCGCGGGGGCACCGTCAAAATAGCTCTCCTGATACCAGTCCATCATGCCGTCCAGCACGGTGTGGCCGTTCTTTACAAATCGCCCGTCGTCAGGGGAGATATCCAGCGCCGCCAGCATTTCCAACACGGCGGCATCCTCCTCCACGTCCTCCTCGCCGTACCTGAGAAAGCCACCGCTGTCCAGCTGCTGCATCGAGAGATAGCTTACCGCCTTTTCTATGGCGGCCCTGACCTCCGGACGGCTCTGGTAAGGCGCCAGCGCCTGCGCGGACTTTGCCGTCAGCAGGATGTAGTCGAACCGGTCCGGCTCGGCAGCCACGCCCTTTTGCTTCAGCTCAGCGGGCCACTTAGAGGTATAACGGAACTCGCCGCTGCTCTGCTGACGGGCCAGCGCCTCGGTCAGAAGCTGCTCCCGCAGCGCGCTGAACTCGTCCGTCTTACCCGCATCACCTGCGGCGTCCAGGTCCAGCAGCATATCCAACCTGTCCTCGTCCGCCTCCACTAACTCCGGCTTTCGCAGGGCGTCCATGAGGTCGTGACCGGCGAAGTCGGTCACGTCCAGCCTCATAGCCGCCACCGTGCGGATCGCGCCGGGGATATAGGCTGTCTTGCCCCGCTTGACGGCAAGGTCCAGCCAGTCGGCCAATGCTTGCAAGTATTCGTCATAAAAGCCGCTGGGGACAGCTGCGCCGGAGGTCCACAGGGCATAGACCGCCTTGGCGTTCTCCTCCTGCGTGGCCGCGGCAAGGTAGTCCTTGCTTTCGCTGACGCGCTGGACGACCAGCTCCGTCACTGTCTGATACGCCTGCTCCGCCTCATCTGTCCAGCCGTCCGTGGGAGCAGCTTGTGCTACGATGGGCAAAAGTATCACCAGCGCCAGCAGTGTGGTGAGTAATCTTGTGAAATGCTTTCTCATTTGCTCTCCCTCCTACGGCGGATGACCACTGTTGCGGCCACCATGACGACCACCGCGCCGCCAATGATAAGGAACAGGTTTCTCTGCGCCGCGTCTGTCTGTGCCTTCACCGCAAGTACGGTATCCCAGTTTTGGACAAGTTCCTTGTCATGGTCGGACAGCGCCTTGTACCGCTTCACCAGTCTGTCCACGGTGGGCTTCTCGCCCAGTCCCGGCTCGGTCATGGAGATGATCTGCTCCTGGATGTCCGCGTTGAGGCTCTCTATCTCTGCGTACAGCGCGTCTATGTCGCTTTTGGCCTGCGTCAGCTTGGTCATGTAGGTGTCGTAGCCGTCGAAGTCACGGCTCATTTTCAGCTTATTCAGCAGGGCTGTCACCTCGGCATCGTTCTCCGTGGTCAGCTTTTGGGGGAGGGCGTCCGCCTGCTGTTGGTCTGCTTCGGTGAACTCATAGCTCCCCGCAAAGGACACCTCGCTCTCCTCCGGCGTCAGTATCTTGGAGGATACGCCGCCGGGGCGGAAGTCGTACAGCGGGCTCATGCCCTGCGCCTGCCGCCACACGGACACCAGCGCCAGTAGCGCCTGATCCGTGGCCATGCTGTCGCTCTCCCCGGGTACGGCGGAGGGATTACCCTCATCCAGCTCGTAGGAATGGGCAAAGCCGCCGTCCTCCTGTTGGTAATAGAACAGCGCGTCCAGCAGGTTCAGTCCGTTCTTCACAAAGCGGGGGTCGTTCTGCGGGTCGATGCCCACGCTGCACAGGGAGATGATGACCTGCGAGGTGGACTCGGAGTTCCGCGTGCCCCAGCTGCGGAAATCCGCCGTGTCCAGCTGGAGCTGCGACAGGCGCTCCAGCGCTCTGTCCACAGGGTCCTTCACATTCAGGGTGGAGGTGCGGTAGTACGGCCCCATGGACTGTATGGCCATGGCCGTGATGTCCGGATCGGCGGTGCTGCCCTGCGCCACCCGCAGGTTAAAGCCGTCGTCGCTGAGCTGATAGGACAGGATGGTCTTTACCAGCTCCGTGCGGGTATAGCTGGCGCCTGCGGGGATGGTGTACTTCATGCTGTCCAGCGTAATCAATCCCCAGAGCCAGCCGTTCAGCCCCTGCCGTCCAAGATCCGCCGTTTTGCCCCGGTCATACACGCCGTCGGCGATCAGGTTGATATCCGCGCCGTTTTCATCCCTGCCGAAGTGGGTGGGGTCGCCGCCGCACGCCAGCACCGCCAGCGCGATGCGGTGCCATTCCGTCGCCTTTGTTCTGTCCAGCTTGTCCGGCTCGCGGTATTTCTGCTCCACATACGTTCTCAGCGCCGCCAGATAGCTGTCGTAGTCGTCCTCCGCGCCGTAGCGGGACAGCCCGATGGGCAGCCAGTCGGCGGCGGTGCTGCCGGCATAGGTCAGCAGCTCGCCGCTCAGCAGCGGCTGACCCTCCGCCACGCCCTGCTGCACCCGCTTCCACGCCAATATGCCGTCGATGGCCTCGGTGATGTCCGACACGCTGTATTTCCCCTTGGGCACCACCTGACGCTGGTTGGTCTTTGCCGCCGCGTCCGCCTGCTGCTGCGTCATGGGCGTGACGCTGATGGTCACGTCACCGGTGAAGGTGCCGTCCTTGAACTGCACGCGGCCGAGGATGTTGGAATCCTCCACAGGCGTGATATTACCCCATGTCTCCTCGCTCCATTGGGCATCCCTGCCGATCTGGATCTCCACCGTGCCGGTGAAGAAGTCGGGATGCTCCAGTGTGACCGACTGCACATAGTACATTCCGTTGACGGAGATGCCGCAGGAGGCCTCTCCGTCCTTGCCTTTGCCCACTGCCAGCGACACACGCGACACCCTGCCTGCCGGCAGGCCATGGCTCTCGCCGGCAGTAAGATACCGCACGTCCGCGCTCTCCACGCCCGCCTTTTCAAATTCCCAGTAGGGCAGGCCGTTTCCCTCCGGCGCATGGATCGTGATGCTGTGTCCTGCCGCGTAAGCCGCGGGGATGCTGCCCCACAGCAGCGTCAGCACCAGCAGCCACAGCAGCCATTTTCCGCTTTTTCTTCTCACAGAGGCATCCCTCCCGATATCCGTTTATATAGCCGTATTCGCGTGGACGGAAAAACCGCCCACGCGAACCGGCAGACCGCTCCCTGCGGAGCCGTCCCTATCTCTTATTCTGCACCGTTGTCATCCCGCTCATCGCGCTTGACCTTGTGGTAGCGGCGCACCGCGCCCACGATGACCAAGGCCGCAACGACTGCCACGATGGACCACACGATAATGGGGTTTTCCCGCACAGCTGTGCCGATGATCTCCCAGATGGAATTGCCGCTAACCTGACCCTCTGACTCCTGCCCGTCCGGAACATCCTCCGGTGCCTCCGTGGTCTGGGACTCGTCGGTGGTATCGGTATCAGGCTCCTCCGCCGTTTCAGACAGATTTTCCATGCTCACCTGCTGGGCATCCAGCCACGCGGGGAAGGTCATGGAGGTGCCGCTGGATTCCCACTTGGTATACAGGCGATCCGCCAGCGCCAGCAGGCTGTCGGTATACTGGGTGAAGATGCTCTCCACCGTACCGCTGGCCATGCCGCTGCCGGTGGTCAGCCACGTGCTGAACGTGGCCTCCGTGCCGGAGGTCATGAACCGCTGGAGCGCCTTGCTGATGGTGTCGCCGTCCTTGCCGGTCACGCCGCTGTGCTCATTCAGGCTGGCCAGCAGCACCTGCGCCAAGGCGGATGCCTCATCGGTCTTTTTCGCCGCGGCAGCCGCCGCCATGTTGTCCAGACTGTTGGAGAGCAGGGCGCGCAGCACGTTGGGAGAGTCCTTCAGCCACTTGGAGAAGGTCTTGCCGCCGCCGTTGCTGCCCCACTCGGTATAGGCGGACAGCACCAGCCCCTTGACGTTGTACTCCACGTCCATGTTCATGCCGTCCTGCAGACCCTCGTCGTTCTCGTCGCCTGTGCCAGTGCCGCTGCCGCTGCCGGATCCGCTGCCGCTGCCTCCGCCGCTGCCAGCGCTGGCAAAGGTGGCCACGACCTTTGCATTGGCCGCGCCCAGCGTGAAGCTGCCGGGGTTGGCGAGGTGGTCAGAGGTCGTGCCGGTGCCCATCAGATCCAGCGTCAGACTCTTAAGCGCAAAACTGCTGTCCTTGGGCGTGGCCGTGACGGTCACGCTCATACCCTTGGGCCCGTAGACCGCGTTATCCGCGTCACCAGTGAAGTTGCGGCTGCTCTTGATGCTCACCGCGCCGCCTGTGCCGCACTCGGCCTTGGCGCGGTAGTAGCTGGTGGAAGTCCCCTCACCGATGGGAACAGGATAGTTGTTCGCGCCCTGCGTCCAGTAGTTCTTGTGGGCATTGACGCTGCCGTCCACGCCCCACGCCACCTTGCCGCTGGCAAAGTCGTCCGCACTGGCCCATTCGCCGGCGCTGGAAACGGAGTCCTTCTTGTCCGCCAGATAGTAGCTGTCGGACACATTTTTCTCTTTCAGCTCGGTGGGCGCAAGGCCGATATTGGCGCCCGGGACATAGCTGAAGGAATTTCTGACCCTATTATACGCACCCCGGCCGTAGAGGATGCCAAAGGCCTTGACAGGCGTGCTTGCCTCGACACTTCCGGTGTTCCAGCAGAATTCTACTGTACCGCCGTAGCCGTCGTTGGTGAGGATACCTGCCGCATATCCTGTACCTGTACCTGTACCTGTACCTGTAACGGCACCTGTATTGCTACAGTTCGTTGCCTTGCTGCCATTGACGCAGATGCCCGCAGCCTCCTTACCGGTCACAGCGCCGCTGTTGCTGCACCGCTCATAGCTTCCGCCCGCCGCAATGCCGGAGGCGTACCCCTGTGTCGCAGATATGCTTCCACTGTTGGCGCAGCTCGTGTAGGAGCCGTCGCTATGTGTTTCATTCCCAGTCATTCCGCCTGCGGTTCTTTTGCCGACTACCTTAGCGCTGTTGGTACAACCCGCTAAAACGTGATCCTGAAGGTTGCTGTATCCCATACCGGCCAGTCCGCCTGCATAACCGCCGGTCACGGAACCGCCCCTGTTGTGGCAGTTTGTCATTGCGACGCGTCCTCTGCCCAGAAGGCCGCCCGAGCCAAATATGCCGCCGCTGACCGTCAGGTTTTCAGCAACGACATTACGCAGCTCCAGCACAGTTTCGCCCTCTACAGCCGCCACAAGGCCACCGCTGTATGACGTCCCGCTGCTCGTAAACTTCACGCTGCCATTTTTCAGCGTCAGATCCCGCATCGTCATGGGCACACCGTAAGTACCTCGCACGCTGCCGAAAAGTCCTGCCCATGCCCCGTTTGTTTCCACCTTCAGCCCGCTGATGGTCTTGCCGCCGCCGTCCAGACTGCCGCCGAAGGAATGGAGGGCATCGACGCCGATGGGCGTCCACAGCTCGTTGTTCAGATCGATGTTATTGGTCAGCCTGAACCACTTGCCGGTGTAGCTGAAGCCGTTTTCATTGACCTGCGTTTGCAGGGCAGTCAGCTTACCGACATCGGGAATCTCATAGGGAGCAGCTTCCGTGCCGCTGCCCGCCCATATCGGAGACCACACGGCATAGAGCGTCAACGTTTCATCTTTCTTTACGCTTACGGAGGCAGGGGTAATGCTGCCGTCGTTTTTCAGCTTGAACGCAACCTCACCGCCGGCCGTCTTGCTCCAGCCGAGGAATGTGCCGTTCTCGTGCTTGAAGCCCAACTCCGTATCGGACTTAATGGTGAAGCTTCCGTCGGTATCGCCTTCGACCCGCTGCTGCTCCGTTACAGCCGCTCCTTCGCCGCCGTTGGGGTCATAGACAAGGGTGATCACGCCCTTCACGCCGGGTTCAAAGCTGCCGTCCCAGCGCGTGATATGCACGGGGTTATTGGGTGCCTCCTGCTTGTTAATCCACTCCAGTGCACCGGAAATATTTTTGCAGGCTCCATTCAGCACATCCACCAGCTCAACATTGCCGACTTTATAGGCCTTTTTCCCATCGACTTCGGTTATTGTGATACTTTGAGACTTGTCGGCGTCAGTGATACCAGCACTGTCCTTGACGTAGATACCGGTTTTCCCGGCAATATCAGCATAGTAGCTGTTGACCACCGTGCCGCCGCTGATGTTGTAGGTCTTCCCCGCTGCGCCGGTCACCGTGCCGAGGTTATAGCTGTTGGTCACGTTGCCATTGCCCGAAATGCCGCCCGTCACATATTTATTTTTTTTATTCTTACCGGTTGCACCAGTGACACTCCCGTTGTTATAGCAGTTTGTTGCAGCTCCGGATCCGACAATACCGCCGGTATATATTTTCTTAGCCGTTCCAGAAGCGGTTACACTGCCGGTATTCCAGCAGAGATCCGCTGCACTGCCGACCACCTGTCCGGCTACGCCACCAATGTAACAATTCTTCTCAATGTTATCTACGGTTATCGTTCTTTCATTTAAGCAGTTGGAAATCGCACCTTGAACTTTACCCGCCACACCGCCGTATGCCATGCCGTTGGTGGTGCTTTTTGCCGCATTGACTTTAACAGCAATATTACTGCGGCAAAAACGGATTTTGCTTCCACTTTCAGTCATACCGACAATTCCGCCCACATAATTTATATTGCCGCCTGCCTGCACTGATCCCGATACGGCAAGGTTCAATATTTGGCCAGGCGAAACCAGTTTTTCAAACATTCCCGCAGGCTTTGAATTGAAGTCACCACCTGTGTAGTTTACATTTAAGCCCGTGATCTCATAGCCCTTGCCATCAAAAGTACCTGCAAAACTTCGGATAGGCTTCCATTCGCTATTTTCCAGATCAATGCTATTACCCAACGACAGAGTCCATCCATCAAAATTCTTGGATTCGCCATCAATACTTCCATTGGCCAGCAGGCAGAAACCCATCAATTCGTCAGCACTCTTGAGAACGTAGTTTTTTTCCGCCCTAGCGCTTTCATACCAGCGAATGTCGGCCTTGACCAGTGAATAGGTATACTCCACATTACTGCCGGTTATACGAAGATAGTAGTCTGTTCCTCCCACTTGTGTTGCCGCAGGAGCAAATACGATTTGATATCCTGTCGGCGCGTTGAATGTGACCGGCACATCAGATACGCCTTTGGGGGGGTAGCCGCTTGCAGCATAGTAGTATTGGTTTCCGGCGGCATCGGTCAGCGTCTTTTTGTCTCTGTCATTGCCGAGTGTGACCACTACACCTTCGGGCTGATTATCCGGCTTAGTCAGCTTCAGCTCACTCGCCACCGCCATTGTCATTGTTGTGGAACTGCTCCCCAACTGCGGCGTTTTTTCAGCCTTGGTCGTGTCATATACCCAAACGGAAGAAGATGCCCCCAGTTCATACGCCACACGGCCCAGCTCGAACTCCTCCGCTGTACGTGCGCCGATGTCATCGGCAGTGCCTTTCTTATCAAAGGTAGAAGTCTCCGCCAAATAGAAGCAGTTGGTCACCGTGCCGCTGCCGCCCACGGCAGGCACGTTGATGCTATCAGCGTTGTAGTAATAGCTGCTGGACACCGTCGCATTGGTTTCGGCCATGCCCACCAGTCCGCCGACTGCGGCATTTTCATCGCTGCTATCCACCTTAGCCGTGGACATGCAGTTCTCCACCTTGCCGGACTTCAGCTCATTCACAAGCCGGCCTGTGCCACCGCTGATAGTTACATACTGGATGGTGGTTTTGTACCCGTTACCTTCCACTACACCGAACAGGTCGCCGTTCAGGCCAGAAACTTTATGGCAGTCTAATTTTTCCGTCGTCGTAGCGCCTCCACCAGCAAACGTGCCCTTGAACGGATGGCCTTCCACACCGATGGAAATCCATTGCACACCGCCCAGATCAATGTCCCTCGCCAGTGTGACGGTCTTACCGGAAAAATCATTCCCACCGTTCACCAGCGTTGCCAGATGCGCCAATTCCTCGGCGCTGCGGATGGTATACTTTGTAGCACTGCCATCGCCATACCAAGCAGAGACAAAATCATCCTTCGTGCCGTAGTACAAAGTGATGTCGGTTTCCTCTCCGGTAAATACATATTCCAGTGTGCCGTCGTCACCCAGCTTGGGCGTAGTTTCGGCCACAACTTCATCCGCGGAGGACTTGATATAAATAATGGGGTTATCGGTATAATCCTCCGTGGTCAATTTCAAAGTGATTTTCTCATCGGTGCCGGTATACTCGGTGCTCAGCGTTTCATTGCCGCTGCCGGCATTCTCGCCCTCGCCGGGTGCTTCAGTCGTTTCGCCCTCGCCGGGCTCGGAAGTCGCAGCGGGAATGACGATCTTCACATCATAAGCGGCATTTTTATTCCACTTCTCCAGTGTCACCGTGCGCTGGGCAACCACGGGGGTATCAGTGCCTTCGCCCTCCTGAGTATCGGCTTCATTGGAAGACGCGTTGACATCGTCCTCACCCTCGCCGGGGTTCTTGTCCTCATCACCGGGGTTGGTAGGCTGTTCATCCCCGCCGTGCTCGGTGTCCTTGTTTTCGTCGTCCTTGCCCTCGTTGTCCCCGCTGGGGTTAGCGTCAGCCGGGTTCGTATCGCCCTCGACGATGGCCGTACCGCTGCCGCCCACCACCTCCGTGGCAAAGGCCGCGGGGGTCACCAGCGTCAGCGTGAGCACCATGCTCATCAGCAGGCTCACGATGCGCCGGGACACTCTGCTTGTCCGTTTCTTCATGTGATCTGTCTCCTCTCGTTGTTGAACGTATCTATATAAAAACTATTTAGTTACTGCTCTTCGGCATCACCACATACAATTTGCCTGTCTCCGGGTCTTCGTACACCGTGCCCTTCTGCTCGAAGCTGCTGGAGGACTGGATGTCCTGCTCCATCTCTTCCGCGTTGTCCAGCTCCTGCATCTGCTCCCGCTGGAGGATCTCCACGCGGGTCTTGCTCAGATCCACGTTCCAGTTCAGTATGACCGCCGCCATCAGCCCGCAGGCGAACACCAGCATCACGTCCGACAGGTTCGCCAGCCCGGACATGGCGTCCACCTCCTCCGTCACCCGGCGGCGAGAGGAAAACTTACCCTTCAACATCGCTCGTGACCTCCTCCAAAACTGCCTCCATCAGCGTTTCCAGCGACACCATGTCGTCGTTGTACCACCGCTTGCGGATGTGGGAGATGACGCTGGCCACCGCCGCGCTGATGACGCCGGCGATGGTGGTGTCGAATGCCACGTTCATGGACTCCGACAGCGTCACCGTGTCGCCCTGTCCCAGCGCCACGATGCCGGGGCCCAGGGGTATCAGCGTGCCCAGCAGGCCGAACATGGGGCCCAGCTTGGCGATCATGTCCGTGATGGAGGTGGTGCAGGCGTTCCGCGCCTCCTCCGTGGCCAGCAGGCGCTCCGCCAGCGCCGTCAGGGTGTCCTTGGGCAGCCCCCGGCTCTCCGCCAGCTCCAGCAGGGCCTTCTTCTGCCGCCGCAGCAGGCCGCTGTTTTCAATCAGCTCCGCAAGGCCGTCCGCACCCGCCGCGTGTACGTCGCGCAGCAGCTGGGGGACGTTACACTTATGCTTGCGGCGCTCCGCGATGTACTCAACCACGATGTCGCCGATCTGCCAGACCGCCCCGGCCATCAGAATTATCAGTATAATGAGGCAGGGGATCATCAGCGCCTGGGCGATGGTATGCAGTATTTCACTCAAAGAGATCATGTGTGTTTGCTCCTTCTATTTCTTCCTATTTTCAAGTCAGTTGTATGTGGTTTTGGTCTTGCCGTTCAACAAAGAGAGGAGGTGGGAGGGGCGGCTTTTCCCCTCCCGCCCTTATGGAAAGCTGACAGTCTCCGTTCAGACTGTCTCGGCTTGACAAGGGTAACTCAGCAGGACACCTCCTGCTCGGCGGCTTCTGCCGCTTTCTCGACTTCGCGCTGGCGGGCAGCGGCATCGCGAGCCTCTTTCTTTTCCTGCTCCAGCCGCTTTTTCTCTTTCAGCCGTGATTGCTGCGCCGCATGGCTGGCGGCGGCCTTGGCGCGTTTCGCCTTCTTCTTGCGCTCGGATTCCTCGTAGAACAGCGGCTCCTGCACGGCTTTTTCCCGCTTGTAGCGTGCGGTGTCTTTCAACTTGGGCTCTTTCGCCGGTGGCCGCAAACGTGCCATCTCCAATACTGCGGCCCAACCGCCGAAGCGCTCCTCGATAAACGTGCCGCCGTCTATCTCGCAGGGACTGGGCGTGTGCCGCAGCAGTTCAGCACGATTGCCGACGTATTGCGCCAAATGCGCCAGCGGCGTATCCGCGTGCTTTTCGGCAAACTCCGCGTCCCGCGCTTCCAGCGCCGCCACGGTACGCTTGGCCACATTACGCTCAAACCAACTCTTGTAGTCAAATCTCTCGCGGGGATTCCTGTTGGACATAGACGTGATCCTCCCTTACAAAAAAACGCCGGTTTTCCAAAGAAAACCAGCGATGATCCGGCAGAAATGAAAATGCGCTGACGAATCTCGCCAGCGCGCACTCCCGCCTATGCCGTCAGGGAGAGATCGCCCGCTGTACAACACTGATCCTCCATCGTGCAATTCTTCTGCCCTAACGTCACGAAGGGCTTTTGCCCTTCTCGTACCTGAACCTACCTTCTCAGAGCGTTCGCTCCAATGGCTGCTATTCGCCACACGGCATTTCTGCCGCTTTGGTCCATTCCTTACGTCAACAGCGCCGTCCGCAGGGGGTATCACCCCGTTCCTTCAAAACTGCCGCCTGACGGTAATGATATACCGCCTTTACAGCGACAGCCACACGACTTCGCAAGACCTTTTATTCAGTTTTTGGCCTCGATTTTTTTCGCAAAGTAACATACTTTGCGAAAACTTTCCAATTTCAACTGAATAACAGTATATACCAGCCGTTTTTCCGTGTCAACAACGAGTTCTAATTTTCGACTTTTTTCTGGCATAAATCTGGAATGCCTTGCAGTGCAAGGCGTTCCGCGCTTTTTCGCAAAGTATGTTACTTTGCGAAAAAACAGTTCAAAAGAACCGAGAATTTCATACAGTTGAGTTCTGTGACGTCGTGTGGCTGTGCGTTGTAAAGACGATTTTTCGTCAGGGTACAGCCTTAAAGGAACATGGGTAACCAAACCCACCGCGGACGGCACTGTGAGCGCAAGGAAACGACCGAAACGGCTTTGAGCCGCTGGGTAATACCCGCCATTGGGACGCAAGTCCTGAGAAGGTAGGTCGTGTACGAGGGAGAGATCCCGTGGCGCGAGGGCAGTAGAATTACACGAAGGAGAACTTGTTTGCAGCGGCGCTTCTTCGTTGTGACGAGGGTAGGAGTGTACGCTGACGAGATTCGTCAGCGTTTTTTTCTTACCGCCACATCACCATAGGGAGGAGTATGTCCATGAGCCATTTCAACCCCAACCAGCATTTTGATGTTGAGAACTGGCGCGAACAGAAGATCGCCCAGCGCACCAAGGACGCGCTGGCGGCGCGGGACGCGGCCTTTGCCGAAAAGCACGCGGGCACGCCCCTGCGAGAGCTGGCGCTGTATCTGGCCCGATGCGCCCGCACCCTGCGCCACAGCCCCGCCCCCTGTGAGGTGGACGGCGGCGCGTTTATCGAACAACGCTTCGGAAGCTGGGACGCAGCTATGCGTGCGGCCTGTCTGCCGCCCGCACGGACGATGAAGCTGAACAGCACGGCCCGCTACCGCAGGGAGCGGGCGGTACAGGAGCCTCTGTTTTTGGCGGAGCGCAAGGAAAAGAAGCGGCAGAAACAGATCGAGAAGAACCTGCGGCAGGGCCAACTGGCCCACGAAAAGGCCGTGAAGCGCCGCGCAGAGCGGGAAGCCGCCGAAGCAAAGAAAGCGGCTGCCGAAAAAGACATCAACCCTTGTCAAGCCGAGACAGTCTGAACGGAGACTGTTCGCTTTCCATAAGGGGGCCGGGGTTTAAGCCGCCCCGCCCCCTCTTCCTCAAACAAAGCCAAACCGAGACGGCATATGCCGTAGTCTTTCCCATAGAGCGGGAGAGGTTTGCCGGCCTCTCCCGCAGCCTCAAAAATAACAGCCCTGACACGGGCTGAAGGAGTATAAGAATGAAAAAGAATCTGAGATATTTCATCGCGTCGCTGCTGGCGCTTATGATGCTGCTGAGCCTGTGCGCCTGCGGCCAGAGTGGAAGCGGCAGCGGCAGCAACGGTGGATTAGATTTGGACTATGTAGGCGAGGACACCAATCAGCCGGAAGAAGAAAAGCCGTGGTATTCCTGGATCACGGATGCTTTCAGCTTCGGTAAAAAGGATACATCGACCACTCCGTCCCAAAGCAAGCCTGATAGTGTGGCAGATTTCTACTCTCAGGGATCTTCGGATGCACCGGAAGGCAACAAGAGCAACAAGGCAGATCAGGCCACTCCTACTACGCCTGACGAGGAGCCTGCAAATATCACAACGCCAGATTCCGGCGGCAAGAAGAACGACGGTAAGAAAAACGACCAGAAAGCTGAAGATAGCAATACTCCCACACCTACACCGGATCAGAAGCCGGACAGCAAGAAGGATACCGTCACCATCACCATCCGCTGTGACACGGCGGTAAAAAACGGCATGCATCTGGAGAGTAAGTGGGCGGGCATCGTCCCCGCTTCTGGCTGTATTCTGGATGTGACCACAGTAGAGATTGAGCAGGGGAACTCGGTTTTCGATATTCTTAACCGTGTGTGTCAAAAATACAAGATTCACATGGAACACCGCAGCAAGAATTATATAAATGGTATCAATAACCTTTACGAGTTTGATGGCGGTCGCTGGAGCGGCTGGATGTATTCGGTCAACGGATGGTATCCCAACTACGGCTGCGGTACGTATTTTGTCAAGGCAGGAGACGTAATCGAATGGAACTATACTTGCGACCTTGGCCTTGATCTGGATGGCGGTTGGTGGGAAGGTGCTCAGGATTGGAAGGATAACCATGACTGATACCCGGATGCGTTTCTTCGGGAACCTGCATCCGGCGGTCAGTATGGCGTACTTCGTGCTGGTGCTGGGTCTGACGCTGGGATGCATGCACCCCGTTACGGTGGCGCTGTCCTTTCTCGGCGCCAGCTGGTTTTCCATCCGGCTGCGGGGCTGGAGAGCCTACGGCCACACCATGCGGTTTGTGGGGCCTATGTTTCTGCTGATTGCCCTTGCCAATCCGCTGTTCAACCATCGGGGCGTGACCATGCTTTTTACCATCAATCACCTGTGGTACACGCTGGAAGCCGTGTGCTACGGTCTGGTGTCCGGCTGCTCCCTGTGCGCCGTCATTATGTGGTTCACCTGCTATCAGGAGGTCATGACCTCGGATAAGTTCCTGTACCTGTTCGGCAAGCCCTTTCCCGGTACGTCGCTGCTGATCACCATGACGCTGCGGTTCATCCCACAGCTTCAGCAGAACCGCCGCGAGATCCGGCAATCGCAGGCCATGCTGCAGGAGGAAGGCACGCGGCTGCTGCAAAGGCTGGGCAGTGCCCTGCGGAACCTGTCGGTGCTGCTGACCATGAGCATGGAGGCGGCGGTGGAGACGGCGGACAGCATGAAAGCCCGGGGCTATGGCGCCAAGCGGCGCACCACCTTCCACCTGTTCCGTTTCGATGGCCGGGACGCCCGGACGCTGGGCCTCATTCTGGCAGTGGCAGGCATCTGCATTACCGCCCGCGCCTTCGGTCACGGGTATATGGAGTTCTATCCCGCCATGACGCCGGTGCTGCTGGGCAACTCCAGCTATACCATGTTTTTCTTTTACGCCGTGCTGATGTTCCTGCCCGGTATTCTTGAAACAAAGGAGGCCATCAGATGGCGCTCTTACGGTTTGAGCACCTGAGCTTCTCCTACCCGCTGGCTGACACGCGGGCACTGGACGACGTCTCGTTGGAGATACATAAGGGCGAGTATGTGGTGCTGTGCGGCCCCTCCGGCTGCGGCAAGACCACACTGCTGCGCCATGCCAAGCCCAGCCTGCTGCCTGTGGGGGCAAGAGCCGGCGAGACCTTTTATAAGGACGCGCCCCTTTCTCAACTGCCGGAGCTGACCGCCGCGGCGGAGATCGGCTTCGTACAGCAGAACCCGGACAACCAGATCGTCACCGATTTCGTATGGCATGAGCTGGCCTTCGGCCTTGAGAATATGGCGCTGCCGGTTCCGGTGATCCGCCGCCGTGTGGCAGAGATGGCCGCTTTTTTCGGCATGGAGACATGGTTCCGCAGCAAGACCACGGAGCTGTCCGGCGGCCAGAAGCAGCTGATGAATCTGGCCTCGGCACTGGCAATGGGGCCGAAGCTGCTGATTTTGGACGAGCCTACCTCCATGCTGGACCCACTGGCTGCCCGCAATCTGCTGGCGACCGTACAGCGGATCAACCGCGAGCTGGGCGTTGCCATCCTTTTGACGGAGCATCGGCTGGACGAGGTATTTCCCGCCGCCGACCGTGTGGTGACTATGGATCGGGGCCGTATCCTGTCAGACGGCGCGCCGGCTGAGATCGCGCGGCAGCTGTCCGGCAGCGCGGAAAAGAGCCGTATCTATTTCGGACTTCCCGCTGCCGTCCGTATCTTCAGCGAATTGGAACAAACGGACGGTCTGCCCCTGACGGTGCGGGATGGCCGCCGCCGCTTGGAGCGCCTGCACCGCCTTCCAGAATATGATGACCCAGGAGGCCCGGGTGGAGCGGCTGCTGCCCATCGCGGCGGAGGCTTCCGCGCCCGAAACCACGAAAACTGAGAAAGAAACAAAGCACCCTGCCGTTTTAGAGGGTAAGGAGCTTTGGTTCCGCTATACCGAAAATGGCAAGGATGTCCTGCGGGGCACAGACGTAACGCTTCATCAGGGTGAGCTGCTGTGTCTGCTGGGCGGCAACGGCGCAGGCAAAACCACACTGATGCAGGCACTGGCCGGCTTCCGGAAGCCCTATCGTGGCAAGGTGAAGCTGGCAAAGGGGCAGCGGCTGTGTATGCTGCCCCAGAACGCCCGGTCGCTGTTTGTGGCCGATACGGTGGAGAAGGAGCTGCTGGACAGTGCCGAACAGGACAAAGCCAAGGCCGTGCAGATGGCGGAAAAGCTGGAGCTGGCTCCACTGCTGACGCGGCATCCCTACGACCTGTCCGGCGGCGAGATCCAGCGTCTTGCCGTAGGCAAGCTGCTGCTGCGGGAGGCCACGGTGCTGCTGCTGGACGAGCCCACCACGGGGCTTGACGCCTATGCCAAGGCGGAGTTGGCGCAGCTGCTGCTGGCGCTGTGCCGGGAGGGCGCGTCTATTCTGGTGGTGACCCACGATGTGGAATTCGCCGCCCGGTACGCCACAGGCTGCGCCTTGATGTTTGACGGACTGCTGCTCTCTGAGGGCGAGCCCCACGACTTCTTTGCCGGAAACCGGTTCTATACCACCGACGCCAACCGTATCGCGGCAGAGCACTTCCCCATGGACATTACCTGTGAGGAGGTGATCGCGTCGTGTCGAAGCTCTTTGTCAGCCGCCGCACCAGAGCCGCCGCGTGGGTGATCCTGCTGGTGCTGCCCGCCCTGATGGTGGCCTTCGGCTATTACCATAGCCACCGTCCCGCGGTCAATCCGGTGGGGTCACGCACCTTCTGGGATTACGTTATCCTCAACTCGGATATTCTGCTGGGGCTTTTGTTTCTGCTGGCCTCCGCCATCCCCTTCCTTCTGGTATTTGATAAGCGGAGGCCCCAGGCTCGCGAGCTGGTGCCGATTGCGGTGATGGCGGCCATTGCCGTGGTAGGCCGCACCGTGTTTGAGATTATCCCGCTGCCCAACTTCAAGCCCTGCTCCGCCATCATTATCATCACGGCGGTGGCCTTCGGACCGGAGGCGGGCTTTCTTACCGGCGCGCTGACCGCCTTTGTCAGCAACTTCATTTTCGGACAAGGGCCGTGGACGCCATGGCAGATGTTCACATGGGGGCTGGTGGGCTTTCTGGCGGGTATTCTGCAAAATGCCGGCGTATTCAAGGGCAGAAGCCGCCGTCACTTTGCGGCGCAATGGTGGGACAGGCTGTGCCCGGAGAATACCAACCGGGGCGATCTGCTGCATTTTGTGCGGCAGCTTACCGACCACGCGCCCCTGCGGCTGTGCCTGTACGGTTTTCTGTCCGGCTTTCTGTACGGCTGGATCATGAACCTGTATTTCATCATCGGCTACGTCAGCCCCCTTACCTGGCAGACGATAGGCGCAGCCTATCTATCCAGCTTTTTCTTCGATTTCTGTCACGGGCTGTGTACGTTCCTGGTGCTGTGGGCGCTGGGCGACCCGTGGGTACGGAAGCTGGAGCGCATCAAGATCAAGTTCGGCCTGACGGCGGAGGAGCGGAACTATGTGCTGCCGCCCTCCACATTTGAGATAGCGAGAGAGAACTATGAGTGAACGAAAAACGATTATCAGGACGGTGGGGCTGAAGAAGCACTACACCGTCGGCGGCAACACGGTCCGTGCATTGGATGGCGTGGACGTATCTGTGCTGCAGGGTGAATTTGTCTGCATTGCGGGCCGCAGCGGTTCCGGAAAATCGACTCTTCTGAATATGTTGGCAGGACTGGAGCCGCCCACCAAAGGGGAGATCATCGTCCGAGGCAAGCATCATCTGGAGGCCATGGACGAGGAGTTACGGACAAAGTTCCGCCGCCGCTATATCGGCTTCGTCTTTCAGAACTACAATAATTTGCCCCAATACACGGCGTTGGAGAATGTGGCGCTGCCACTGGCCATCCGGGGCGTACCGGAGGATGAACGGAACTGGCTGGCGTGGCAGGCCCTGAGCCGTGTGGGACTACGCGGACACGTAGATCACCGGCCTGCGGAGCTGTCAGGCGGCCAGCAGCAGCGCGTCAGTATCGCGCGGGCCATCATCACCGAGCCATCTATCGTGCTGGCGGACGAACCCACCGGCAATCTGGACAGCCGCACCGGTCAGGAGGTCATGGAGCTGCTGTGTGAGATCTTCCGCGAGAGGAACACCACTTTTGTTCTCAGCTCACATGACCCGCAGATGCAGTGTTATACAGATCGTACCGTCTATTTCAGTGACGGGAAAATAGAGACAGAGAATCACCACACCGGAGAGGAGCGCACACAGTGAAGAGAGAAACGGTAAAACGGGTACTGGCCCTGTTGATCTGCGTATGGATGACAGTATCCCTGCTGCCCGCCGTCGCTATGGCGGAAGAAGTCACAGAGGTTGTGATAGATGACAGCACCATTGAGGCTTACACGTCTTACGAAAACGGAGAGGATGCCGGCGTCAGCGGGGTCTCGGTTACAGACGAAAAGCCCAACACGGATATCAAGGTCATACCCAGCGACGCCAACGCCCTGATCCTGATGGATACCGGCGCACAGTCCCCCAAAGGCGTTCCCGGTCAGGTGGTGAAGATTGTGCTGCCGCTGGCGGTGAACAAGGAATATCTGCCCAGCGAGAAATACATGCTGCGCAACATCAACATCTATCCCGATGTGCCTACCGACGCCAGCGTGTCCAACTGGCCCTTTGAGCTGATCTATGCCAGCGATGTGCAGCACTTAAAGGATATGTCCTACAACTCCACGGCGGAGGTGTGGTTCGAGTTCAAGATCAGCGAGTTTGCCAGTAAGGGACGCTACGCTGTGCCCTTTAAGATCAATGCCACCGTGTGGCGGGAGGACGCCGTGAACGGCACCACTATCACCGAGGACGTGACCTTCAAGGTCAGTGCCTATGTGACCGTTACCGACAACGGCAATATGTCCGGCGTTACCACCGCCTTTGGCAGCCTTCAGGTGGCGGGTACCAATGCGGGCGGCTCCTATACCGTGCCTACCGGCAAACCCAATCAGACTATCTCCATGCGGATCCCCGTGATCAATGTGGGCGGTACCCTGACCAGCGTGACGGTTTATCCCGTGGTCTCTGCCGCGCTGGACGAGTTCCCCTTCGTGATCGACTCCACCAATTTAGGCAAGTATTTCGACTACTGGGCCAGCGGCGAGGTGAAGTATCTGGACTACACCTTCACGGTGTCGCCCTTTGCCACCTCCGGCAACAAGTCCATTAAATTCAAGGCAAATTATTTCGAGAACAGTGCCCCGGCGGAGGGCTCCTTCTCCACGCAGTTTACTGTGATCGACGGCTATGACGCCTCCGCCATGTCGGTGATGGTGCAGAGCTATAAGCTGTATGTGAACGATACCGAGGTATCCGGCCTGATGGCAGGCGAGGAGACGGAGCTGCGCCTGACCCTGATCAACAACTCCAAGTATGACACGGCCAAGAAAATCATCTCCAGCCTGGTATTCACCAATTCTCCCGGCCTGACGCTGTGCGTAGGCGGCACGGATACCGCCTATGCCGATTCCATCAAGCCGGGCGGCACGACGATCCTGAAATACAAGATCATGGCCAAGCAGGACGCGGAGGTAGGCCCCGCCATGCTGGGCATCAACCTGACCTATGAGACCACCGAGGCGGTGGCCGGTAAGGCGGCGCAGAACATCATGCTGCCCATCAGCCAGAAGATGGACATTCTGGCCGGTACGCCGGAGGTGTACGGCACACCCAGCAAGGATAAGGAAGCTACCATCTCCGTGCCGCTGACCAACATGGGCCGTGCCAAGGCCATGAATATCCGGGTGCTGGCCACGGACGGCATGACCGCCTCCACCCCCTGCTATGTGGGTGACCTGCTGGCAGGCGGCTCCACCAGCGCCGATGTAACGGTGGGCTTCTCTAAGATCGGCGCGTTTGTGGGTAAGATGATCCTCCAGTATGAGGACGCCAACGGCGAGACGTATTCTCAGGATATCTCCGTGCCGCTGAGCGTGGCGGAAAGCTCTGCGGATACAGATGCCAACAGCGTCAACGCAAATAAAGACGGCACAGGCAGCCGCTGGTGGCTGTGGCTGCTGATAGCGATCCTTGCGCTCATCCTGATCGGCATTGTGGTCTATGTCATCATCCGCTATAAACGCGGCGAGATTGGGCCCGGTGCCGAAAATACCGCTGCCTTGGACGATTTTGACGACGACTTTGACGCGGACGGCGGCGCACCGGATATGGGAGAGAAGCCGCTGACCTACGACGGAAGCAATAAGGACGGGAATGTATGAAGCCAAAAGACCTGTTTCGCTACGGCTGCACCAACCTGTTCCGACGAAAGACCCGCACGGCGCTGACAGCCCTCTCCATGGCGGTAGGCGTCATGTGTATCGTGGTGCTGATCTCCGTAGGTCTGGGCTATGAGCAGGCGTACCGCGAGAGCATCGAGGCGCTGGGCAGCCTGACAAAGATCGATGTGACGCCTGCCACCGGCGATTACGGGCGCAAGGCGCTTCTGAACGACAAGGCACTGGAGGCGTTCCGAGGCATCGACGGTGTGGAGGCGGTAACGCCGGTCTATCAGCAGTCCGCCTATATCGTGTCCGGCAACTATGTCAACATGGTGCGCGTCTACGGCATCGACATGACCACGGCGGAAAACTTCATGCTGACGCCGGAGCGGGGCGTTATGGCCGGAGACGGCACGCGCCTGCATCCGGAGGTACTGTTTACCGACGACGTGGCGGCTGGCCTTGCCAACAAGGCGAAGGACTGGGAGCTGGCGGTGGACGAGAACGGCAACGCCCTCATCGATCTGCTGGAAGTGCCTGTCCGCATGACCTTCGATTCCTCCAGCCTGACCGGCGAGCCGAAGGCCGACACCGACGGACGGGCACTGCCCTCCAGCAACCTGTATACCCTGCGGGTGACAGGCATCTGCTCCACCCTGAATAACAACTTCGCCACCGCCGCGTTCATGTCCTTCGACCGCTTACAGGAAATGACGCAGGCCAACGCCAATTACATAGGAGCCACCGCCCAGACTAAAACAGCGGAGGAGAAGGCCAACGGTCCTACCTACGACTTGGTTTGGGTCAAGGTCAAAAACGTCAACGACGTGCAGCGTATCGTCAAGCTGATCCGTGACACGGGTCTGAACACCTACTCCCTCAATGACATGCTGGAGACGGTGCGCACACAGTCCCGCCAGATCCAGGCGATGCTGGGTGCGCTGGGCGGTATTGCTGTCCTGATCTCTGCTATCTGCGTGGCAAACACCATGATGATGTCTATCACTGAGAGAACGAGGGAAATTGGCGTATTGAAGGTGCTGGGCACCGTTCGCAGCGACATCTTCAAGATGTTTCTCTCGGAGGCACTGATCGTGGGCGTGATCGGCGGCGCGGCGGGTCTGATCCTGAGTTTTATCGCCAAGTGGCTGATACCGGTGATCTTCGCGTCCCAGGAGCTGCGGTGCGTGCTGCCGTGGTGGCTGGCGGTCTGCGGCGTATTGTTCGCGGGCGCGGTAGCCATTGCCGCCGCGTGGATGCCCGCGCGCAAGGCGACGCTCATCAGCCCCAACGAAGCCATCCGCTCTGAGTGAGGAGGTAGCTTTTATGAAAAAGATATGCTGTGCGATTCTGGCCGTGCTCTGCATTCTGCCGTGTTTGGCAGGGTGTGAAAAGAAGGATAAGTATGTAGAGTATCGTATAACCTTATCAGATGATCTTACTCAGCCTGGAACAGTTACCATGCAGTTTTATGATTACTATTTTGATATGGAGGAAGTCTCCATAGAAGATGTGCAGACTGGCGAAATTGAGACTAACTACTATGCCACGGGTACGTTTCTATCTGATACGAACTTAGCGAACCTCCCCGTACTGATCCACTTTAATGGAGATGTTCTTACATTGGACGGCACAATGGTCGCCGCGGCTTCTCCCATTATGCTCATGCTCGATTTTTCTGAGGGCAAAACACACGAAATTGGCCTTGAGTTTGATGGGCTCACAAGAGTATTTGTTGCATCAGCCAGTTGCTCATAAATAATTGTGGGCAACATCAAAATAGAAGTGTTAAGGAATAGGAGGGAGTACCCATGCAGTAGTTAGGAATTGCAAGCCGATCCCCAAAGCCAGCTATTCTTTGTGGAGTGTGGATAGCTGGAGAGTCACGTACACTCCTGGAACAAATTTATTGAGGAGGCTCAAAAGATGAAGAGATTCAAAAGTCTCTCCGCGCTGTTTCTTGCGCTTGTCCTTGCGTTAAGTCTCAGCGTCCCCGCGTTCGCGGCAACAGGTAACAACACGATCACGTCCATTAAGTATAATACCGAATCGTTTACGATTACCCCGTATACCTACACTGGCGATGATGGCGATGGCGAGAGCTTTAAGGCATATTCCTGCCACCTTGAGTCTGCTAACGTTAACAATTCCGTATTGGCGAACATGCCGCTTACGGTAACGTATTCCGGCGGCACGCTGAAAAACGGAACCACCACCTATACCGGTGGCGGTACGGTGACAACCTATGTTAATGTTATCAACCGTGTTGCGGAGCTGACTCTGACCAGCACCAACGGTGTAACGGAGACGTACTATATCGGCGCATGGAAGACTGGCACCACGTTCTATGCATCCGTAAGCGTCGAGTTTGATACTGCCTATGCGTTCTCCCAGACAGCGGTCAATACGAAGTATAAAGGTGCGAATACCACCCAGAACCCGTATATGCAGGTGACCACTGCTCAGCAGAAGCTGGCTGCTCAGTCTGCGTATGATAAGACCAATGCCGCTTTTAAGGGCAGCACCTCCAGCACTTATAACGGCCTGAGCTATGGTTATACTGCGGCCGATATCATCACCCAGATTTGCAACGCGAAGGGCGTGTACATCTCCAATAGCAGCGGCTATATCTCCCAGATCGGCGCACTTAATCAGGACACCGCCGGCAAGTATGTTCATCCTCAGTGGGGAGGCCCTTACGGCTCTGGTGGCTGGATGTTCAAGGTTTTACGTGGCAACGACGCGATTTACCCCTCCATTAGCGCAGGTTCTTTCTACCTGATGCCCGGTGATGTAGTCACTTGGCAGTATACCGCTGACGTTGGTTACGATCTGGGTGCGCCCATGTTCTAAGCGACACAGCACTTAAAAACTATTCCTTAACACTTGGGGGATGCCCGGTCCTTTCTGGGCCGGGCATCCCCTGCCAACATAAAGCGTGTGTATGCTATGAATAGGTAGGAGAAAATGACCACAAAAAACATGACCAAGATTTGGACCAAAATTTGGATGGTATTGCTGGCGTTGCTTGTGTTGATTGGTGCGCTGCAGCCAGTTACAACTTACGCTGTTACCGGTGGCTTGGGTGTATTCCTCTACTGGCCAGGCGATTTTAGCTCAAACGGAGGCTTCCCCCAAAACACATATACCGACATACAGGTCTACTCCGAGGAGTACCCGGATGCAGGCTCAATGAACAAGGTGACAAATATTCAACCGGAGATTTTCTATATTGTCACTATCCCAGGACTGGACGCAGCCACGGCATCACGTAAGAGTTACGATTTAACACTGACTCTGAAGGAAAAAAACAATGACGCACCGGAACTAAAACTTCCTACAAACAATTACTATTTACCGGTTCGCGTTACATGGACCGCGAATGATGGACGGCAGTGCGATATTTTTATCATTGCGATCCCTGAAATTCGGGATTATTCCAAGGCGGATTTCAGTAAGCCTGCGCAAATGTACTTGGATCTGTTGCTTGGAAATGAATTGGACGACTTCTATAACAGCCTTGCCGCAACAAAAAAGGGTGTGGCTGGCGGTTATTATATTGATAATTATCGCTGTTTGATGCGAATACTTAACTCCACTAACTGGCTTTGTGCGGGTTTTCTCGATTCGTATAAAGATTACTATAGCAAATCTGAGGATGCACTTGCAGAAGTTCAGCAGACACTTAACCAGGACGGTTGGTTTTCTCCCGAGCAGGCAACCGCATGGTTTACCGACGTGCTGGGGTACTATTGGGAGTATTGTGAAGCACGCATTGAAGAGCCGGAGCTGCTGTCGCTGCAGGTCATGGGTGTCGATGCGGTCAAGGTGTCTGAGTCGGAGTATTCTCTATGTCTGCCAGAAGGCGTGAACTGGAAAAAGGCTTCGTCCTCGATCGAGTATCGCGCAAATACCATCAACGTTTTTGAGACAAAGGGAAATTGGACTCCGGGAGCGGGAATAATGCTGCTGCTGAGTGCAAAAGATCCTGCGACAAACACGGTATATAACTCCGGCACTAACGGTTATGTACAAGGCAGCTATTATCTGCGGCTGAGTTCGAGTACGGATGAGCCGGAATTCTCGGTACATTCCTTCCAGATCAATGACCGCATAGCCGATATTGATGAAGAGAACAAAGTCATTTCCCTGCATTTAGCCAAGAACTGGTCATGGAGCCAAGTCCCGCAGATCACGAATTCCGGTACATCCTATGAATTCTTGGATGCGGATGGACAACTCGTAGCACCTGATGCAGATGGCAAGATCGACTTTGCGGCGGCACAGAAGCTGCGGTTGATTGAGGATCTGACATCGTATGCGCAGGCAGGCGCCGATACGGATGGGCTTTATTACACCAAGGATTATACGCTGAATATAACACAGGGCGATTCATCAGAATGCAAACTATTCAGCTATTCTGTGGGCGTAGCAGGTGAAACGATCCTATGGGGTGAAAATAATACAATTACTGTGACCATCCTCTACGCGGACAACTGGAGTAATCTCAAAGGCAGTTATACCGCGTCTTATGATGCGACAGTCACTGTATTGGGAACAGAAGATTTTGAGCATTCTGAGACCACCCCTATTAAGTACCGGGTAACTGCGGAGAATGGAAAAGACCAACAGACTTATTCTGTTATTGTAAAGAAGGTCCCCCCTGCCACCGGCAATGAAATCGAGAGCTTCTACTGCGGATCGTTGGAAGGCACGATCGACGATGATGCAAAGACAATAACGCTTGAGCTGCCGGAAGGGTCTACCAAGCGCTTCGCTCCGCAGATCACAATTTCCGAATTTGCCGTTGTTGAGCCAGCCAGCGGTGTACTTCAGGATTTCACCGAGCCGGTTCCCTATACCGTTACCGCACAGAACGGCGATACCAGGACGTACAAAGTCATTGTAACGGTCTCTACGCAGCGAAGAGAAAATCCTGATAAATCGGCCTATCAGGCTAAGTTGGACGGAATCATCGATAAATATCGGGAGAGCGCGGTAGACGACTGGGAGTGGATGCAGCTTGGCATCTACGAAAATTTGCCGCAGGACAACGGGCCGAACACCAACAACGGGTTTGATATTGTCAAAGAGATCAAAGACTTGAACGTTGGCCCGAAAGGTAGAATGACAGACATCGCCAGACTGACGATGCTCCTGACCTCAAGAGGGTATGATTGTTCAAACCTTGCCAAGTATAACGGCGGCAAGCCCTTTTTGGATGGAAGCAACAATGAGATAGACAACCTTGTTGCAAATATTGCGTCCACAACTGACGGTGGTGTAAACGGCAGAATTTTCGCATTGTGTGCGCTGGACATGGGCAATTATACGCTTCCCGCCAATGGGGCGAGAAGCAGGGAGTCCTTGTTGGAGCAGCTACTCAATCATGAATATGGGTCGGACGGCTATGACGTTGATATGGTCGGTATGCTGATGTACGCTATTGCGCCGTATCAGGAGGTTTCTGGTTATGAAGAACGGACAAAGGCAAAACTGGACGAGGGTGTCGAAGCCATTTTGAAAGAAATGCGTGAAGACTACACGTTCCACTCTTGGGGAACCGTAAACAGCGAGTCTGTTGCACAGGTCATTTGCGCATTGGCCTCTTGTGGCATTGACCCTTATTCTGACCCCCGTTTCGGGGACGGTGACCGCACGATCCTTACACAGTGGATGGATATGTTTTCCACGCCGGATGGTTTTAAGCATGTGCAGAGCGAATCTGCCAGCAACCTGCTGGCGACATACGAATCCTGTTATGCCTTACAGTGGTATCTTGGTTTCCTGGAGAACGATGAGGCGGGGCATCCGTACTATCTGTATTATCATCGTTATGATTTCTCCACTGTGCTTTCTTCGGAAGCCAACATACTGGAATTCTCTATTGAGGGTCAGAAAGGTGTCTTCGGAGAGGAAAATGGTCAGAACACCATTTCTGTTACCTTGCCCAAGGGAATGCCCCTCCAGAATATAACGCCTGATTTCACCTTGTCAGCGGGCGCAATTTTGGAGGCTCCAACGATCCCCGTTACACTCGCTGAGGGTGCGGCTCAGCCGTTCACTGTGCTGGCGGAGGATGGCCAGACCAGAAAGACCTATTATGTCACGGTTACATTTGGTGATGTAGATCCGGCAGGCGCAAAGCTTGATACTTCGACCATAGTCCTGCAAGACGCCAATCAGCGCAATCTTGATATTCTGGACAAGGCTGTCACAGTGAAAGAGGAAGGCGAGGACATTTTGCTGACGGTCAGCAGCGGCATCGATGTGACAAAGTTGCGTGTTATCGCAAACATCTCGTATCGCGCAAGTGCCTCGCCTGTCTTGGATGGATCTGTGAATCTTGACCTCTCAGATTGGACGGAGTTTGCCATTGCCTCTGCGGATGGCAAAAACCACGCTACTTATCGCATCAAGGTGAAAGCGAAGACGGTAGCCTCCATCACGGCATTTTCGCTGACGATCAATGGCAAGGTCTACGACGGAGACATTGACAACGTAAGCGGCACGATCTCTGTGACTGGTGTGGACGACAGCAATCTGACCACCACAAAGTTTGCACCGAACATCACGCTGGGCGCTGGCACAACGGTGTGCAGCCCGCTATCCGGAACTGAGCAGGACTTCTCCGCACCGGTCACCTATACGGTCGCAGGCCGCGATGTGGAGAGCCGTACTTATACGGTTCGGGTGACGAACACGGCAGGCAGCTTGATCTCTGCCTCCGGAGAGACACCAACACCGTCCAGCTCTGCCAGGATCGAGAAGTTCACGGTGCTGGGTGTAGACGGTGAGATCGATCACGCCGCTGGTACGATTGAGATTGTACTGCCTAACGGGACGGATGTAACCGCGGTAGCACCTGTGGTTACTGTACCTGCTGGCGCAGTGGTAAGCCCTGTATCCGGTGAAGTGGTGAATCTGTCCACACCGCTTACCTATACCGTGAGGCTTGGCAGCGAGACGCGATACTATGTTGTTCGCGTGGTGTATCAGCGCAGCACCTCGCAGCAGCTTTGGGACAAGGTCTCTGAAGATAATACGGTAACCGATCATCAGGAGAGCCGCAGCACACACCGGTTCTCGTAAGGAAGGTCAGACCGATGACGGAGAATATATTCACTATTACAAAAATAAAGGTGGGAAATCAATGAAAAAAAGATTCATTCCCCTGCTGGCACTCTTACTGTCGCTATGCATTATTGTGCCTGTGTCTATCGCGCAAATAGTGGCGGCGGAGGCAGTTCAGATATCTGTTACTGCGACAGGCGGCAGTGTAGAAATTGACGGTCATACCGTAGCCGGTGGCGGCAACCATAGTGTTAAGGAAAATACAAATGTCACTATAAAGGCAGTTCCGCAGGACGGTTATGTGTTTGACTGCTGGTCTGTGACCGGAGGATCAATAGCCGCAGAAGATCTCAAAAAAAATCCGGCAACATTAAGTGTAACGACCGGAGCTGTTGCCCTTACCGCGAACTTTGTTAAAACCGTAACCATCACGGCGGCAAGCAGCAACAATGCATGGGGTACGGTCACAGCGGATAAAACTGCGGCGGCACCCGGCGAATCTATCACGCTGACAGCAGCACCGAAGGAAGGCTACCGGCTGGATGGTTGGACGGTCTCTTATACCAACGACGATCCGATGGTTGATTACAGCAGCCGGGTCAATATCTACACACTGACCAAAGGCGAAGGCAACACGGCAACACTGGCTATAAGCGAAACGAACACCGAGGCGAAGGCTCTGACTGTAACGGCGCATTTTGAAAAGGCAGATGCCGGGCACTTCCTTAGTTACGATTACTGTGAGCTGCAGCCGCTGGTCTTCGATCTTCTCCCTGGCTACAAGAAGGCAGCAAGCATCACAGGGTGGTCGAACGATGCGAGTGACGACATTGTAGTGAAATTTAATGAACTCGGCAGTGACAACAAGGTCACAGCCTTGCTCGGCTACACGACATGGGGTGGTCTCAAGCGTGTGGCTGATGGCGTGGAGTTTAAGTTTGACAGCACGGATGCAACGAACTACTCGAAGGGTGGAATTGGCCAGAAGCTCAAGATTGGCGCAGATGCTTACGCAGTAGGCTTCACAATGACCGACAAGGATGGCACGGAGAAGAAGGGTACCATTCTGCTGCAATACCCCGGTCGTGCGCAGGTAGAAGCGGAGAATGGCAAGCTGGAGTATAACGGAACAGAATACAAAAATGGCGATGTGATCACGTTCACACCGGGCGGCTCCGAGACCATTTCTGCGACAGCAGCAGACGGGTACCGTCTGAAGGAATGGGTCATTGATGGAGCTACGCTTGCGAGCTCGGAGGATGGTTCCGTGACCTTCACCGTTCCCGACAAGTTCTTCTCTATCAAGCCTGTCTTTGAAAAGACCGGAGATACTCCACAGGGCCCTGGCTGTGCCACGGTGGATGCAGAGCATGGCAAGCTGGTGTATAACGACAGGGAATACAAGAACGGCGACGTGATCGTCTTTACTCCCGGCGAAACAGTGACTGTATTTGCCAGAGTAGACGAGGGCTATTATCTGGACAGATGGAACATTCTAGACGCAACTGTAGAAAGCGAAAATGTTTATAAGGATTCTGTGACATTCGTCGTTCCTGACGCAGCCTTCACTATTAAGCCCATCTTTGAAAGCAAGGAAGGAAAAGTAGAGCTGAATTTCCATGCCTTTAACACGGGAACGGATGAAGACCGCCCCAACGCCCTTGGCTCGGAAGGTTGGTATGAGGAACTTAATATTTATCCCTTCCAGTTCTACACATTTGATGCCCAAGATCTCACGATCGATGAAGCAATTGCAAAGAAGAACCGGGGTGAACTAGATAATCTTTATAAAGCAGGCTACACTGGGTTAATGACAAAATGGCCGCTTTATATTGAACAGGGAACCGGCGTCCTTGTCGCGGCGAATACATATCCGGCATTTCCTGCGGGCGTTGACAGCAAAGCAACCTATATCTGCGAAGACCTGACATCGACAGCTACAAATAAGCTGGGAGATCTGGTTCGCTATGAGGATTCCCAGTACAGAATACAGAACAGCAGACTGTATATCGCTTTTATTGCGAACGAGGATGTCACCGTTAACGCAAAGTTCCACGAGCTTGGTTATTATTCGTTCAAGGCTGTATCCAACGAAGAAACCATGGGAACCGTAGAAATTACCCCGGAATGCCTTGCGGGTGGAACGCAGCAAGAGGCAACGCATGTAGTCATGCGAGCGATACCGAGGGATGGTTACAGATTTAAGCAGTGGATCGAAGCTGATGGCAGCACATATCTGTCAGCAGAACAGAAAATGATTTCGATAGCTCAGTTTGTGTTTGGAACCAAGGAGGCATCCTTTACAGCTGTGTTTGAGGAGATTACAGATTCTCAGCCGCTGCCGATTCAAGCAACGTCCGACCCCGAAGGTAAGGCAACCATTGAGGTCAAGGCGAATGGAAAGTCTATTACCTCGGCAAAGGAGAACACATCTGTTGTTGCGTCCGTTGCAAATGTGGATGAGTATTATGAATTCGACCACTGGGAGATCACAACAGCTACAGAGACCGCAGTGTCGCTTATTTCTGAGGAGGACTGCAGAAACAGTAGTGTTGAGTTTACTATGCCGTCCGTGACGGAGGGTGTCCGTATAAAGGCAGTCCTGAAGGAGCGGTATGTAACACTCAGCTGGGAGGTCATGAAGGGAGGCGGCAGTGGCTATCAAGGTGCTTCCGACCTTGCAAATGTGGAGATATCCGTAAATGGTTCGTCGGTAAGCAACTATACCAAGGTCAAGAAAGACGATGTGATAAGCTTTTCAGTGACCGTCAATGACACTGATAAGTATGTGTTCGAAAAAGTTGGAAAACGAGTTTTCCGCACCGGTAGCGCTCGCATAGAAGAAACCTTTACAGAATATTCCGGCACTTTTAAACTCACAGAGTGGACGAGTATTAGTTTGCTCGTGTGTTTGAATGACAAGACCGAGGAAACTGCCCGGCATGACATCGTGCTGACACAGGCGACAGGCGGTACGATCACATCTTCCAACTCGACCGCGCAGCCGAACACGACCGTTACGCTGACCGCTGCTCCCGATAGCGGCTACACGCTGAAGAGCTGGATCGTGAAGGACGAACAGCAGAAGAGCATTGCTGTCACCGAAGATAAGACTAACAGCAATGTTGGTACTTTCACGATGCCTAAGAGCAATGTCACGGTAACGGCAGAGTTTGAGTCCACGTCGGAGATTACACCGACGATCACATCTGTCGCACTGCTGCAGGGTAAGGCCGGTAATAAACTGGCAACGGGCGTTCTGTCCGGCGACAAGTGGACGATCACCATTCCCGATACCGTGTCGGCAGAGACGGTTGAGCTGATCCCCGAAGGCACGTCCGGCCTGTTTCTGAAAATCGTGACGCCCACCGGCGTAACAGTAAAGCAGATGGACGGCGGCGGCAGCTGGGCAGGCGACTGGTCTAAGGGTGACATTGTGTGCTGGATGCCGGTAGGCGAAGAAGTTACTTTCCGGGTAATTGCAGGAACGGCCACCAAGGACTATACGATTAAGTTGGTCTATTCCGGTTCTCCGTTACTGTCCGATGGCTCCGCCACCCGCAGCAGCAAGACCGCCGCAACGGTGACGTTCACCTCCAATGTGGCAGGCACCTACTACTATAAGGTAGTGGATCACGATGCAGCGGCTCCCACGGTGGATGAAATCAAGAAATCTACCACCCATGGTACAGCCAGCGCGGGTGAGACGACCTTCACCATCAGCAATCTGACCGGGGATGCCCGTGATGTCTACATCGTGGTCGTGGCAGCCAGCGGCGAGAGTGCACCCCTGAAGATCGGGATCCCCGCTTACGAACCAAATCCCGGTAAGTACACCATTACAGTGAACACCCCCAAGGGCGGTACCATCATCCCCAACCGCACCAGCGCCAATGAGGGCGATGAGATCATCGTTACCGTAACGCCCGATGATGGTTATCAGATGGTGGAAGGCTCTCTGACCTACACGCTGGCGATAGAAAACGGTAAGACGGTGAAGATCACCAACAACCGCTTTACCATGCCCGAAGGTAATGTGACCATCAGTTGTCAGTGGGAGACTGCAGCGACGACCTCCACGGGCATCACAGGCTTCTCCATCAACGGCGTGGCCGGTGCGGTGAACAACAGCACCAATACCATTACCATCACCATGCCCCGCGGCACGGACGTGACGAAGCTGGCTCCTGTCATTGCCACAAACGGCGTTAAATCCCTGACACCAGGTAGCGGCGAGACGGTGGACTTCACCAACTCCGTGACCTATACGGCCACTATGGAGGATGGAAGCACCAAGACCTATATCGTTACGGTCTATGTGAACAAGGGTACGCTGTCCGACCAGTTCTGGGATAAGATGACTGACTTCACGAATCAAGTCCCATGGTGGGAGTACGCGAAGCATCAGCAAAGCACCAGCAAGTACCCCAAGTATTGGTAAAATTTGACCCTTATACGACAGCAGAGCGTACCTCACGGTGCGCTCTGCTGCTATGTAGAGCTTCTATACCTGTTCTTTCTCTGTCCTAACTCCCTCCGATAGAGTGAGTCCTTCTGGGTGCGCCATGGTGACGCTACCCTTGCGTCAGCAAAAGAGCGCACCTCCCCCTTGGCGGGAGGTGCGCTCTTTCTGCGTTCATTTGATGCGATACAGGTTGCTGGTCAGGCTGCCGTTGGGGCGACGGCGGTGGGTGCGTTCCAGAAAGCCGTGGCGCTCCAAGTCCGTCAGCGCCCGCTGGACGGTGCGACGGGATAGCTTCAGATCCGCCGCAATGGTGCGGACGCTGGGCCAGCAGGTATTGCCGGCGTTGGAGCGATCCTTCAGGTACATATAGACCGTCTTTGCCCGGTGAGGCAGCTCCATGTCGGCGTAGATGCTTCCGAAGTAGCTCATGGCGTACCCTCCTCGTAGGTCTGACCGCTGCGCTGGCGGTGCGTTTCCCGTTTGCCGGGGGAAGGCGCTAAGGTGGGTTGCGTTTTTGGATAAGTCCGGTCGATGCTGTCCAGAAGCTCGGCGCGGCTGGCGTAGGCCACCGGTCGGGCGGCGTGTTCCGGCGTGGCATAGACCGCATCGAAGGTAATACCCCAATCGAGGAACAGCCGCAGCTTTGTCTGCATGGGATGTGTACCGGTTTTCATCACCACAAAGCTGCCCTTGGGAATGGATTTCAACTCATCCGGCGTCATCAGCGGGCGCTCCATCATTTGTAGGCTTTGACTGGGATCGTTCTTTCCTTTGCTGACGGAGCCGCTGAGTACCGTGCGGCTGCCGAGAGATTTGGACAGTTGCTCCGCCGTCTGGCTGTTGGGCGCAAAGCCGCCGAAGATGGTGTCCTGGCAGTTATCGACAAGAACCTCCGCGCCCTCGTGGCCGTAATTCTTCTCCAGCTGCGCCAGCGCCTGTATGATGGGTACCATGGTCAGTCCGCGGGAACGGCCTGCGCTGAACAGCGGCAGGATGTCAAAGGCAGGCATGGTACCCAGCTCATCGCAGAACAGGATGACGCGGTTCGGAAGCCGCCCGCCGCCATCGTCCGCCACCGCGAACAGCTCACGCGCCAGCGTTTGGATCATCAAGCCCGCCATGAAGTTCTTGGTCGCATCCTCCTCCGGCAGGATCAAGAATATGGCGGATTTTTCTGCCGCGAATCGCTCGGCATTGATGGTGCTGTCGAAGCACAGCACCTGCTCCAGCTCGCTGTCGAGAAAGACGTTCAATCGTGACAGCACTGTGGACATGACGGAGGCCATAGCCTGTTCTGAGCTGTTCAGCGCTGCACCGGCGAACCACCTTGCCTTATGCGTCTCCGGCAGCCTGTCCATCAGCAGAGAAAACCAGTTCTTGCCCCGAACGCCGGAGGGCTCCAGCAGCTCCTGCACCAGCTTGAATACGGACACGATGTGCCGCCGCTCTGTGGGATGACGGCTGTCCGGCGGCAGAAACTCCGCCAGCAGCAGTACCACGGCGGTGAGCAGGCCTTCTGCCGCGTCATAGAAGAAAGCGTTCTGCCCATAGTCCGTATCGCCATCCGGCGACACGATGGTCTTGGCCAGTATCTTGGCGTATTTCTCCGCTTTGGCACGGGCAGCAAGACTGCCTGTTGTTTGAGCCTCGTCCATATAGTTGTTGATAAGGGTCATGAGGTTGTAGCCGTCTGAGCGGGTGGGGTTGCGCAGATCTATCACGGTAACATGGTAGCCGTAGTATTTCTCTGCTACGGCACCGTAGTTGCGGGCCAGATCCCCCTTGGTGTCGGAGGCGAAGAAACTCATGCCGCTGGCACAGGCATATTCCAGATTGGGGTAGAGGAAATATGCAGTCTTGCCCACGCCGGACGCGCCGATCATGAGACAATGCACATCGTCCTTGTCCACCAGTGCGGTGATGCCGTGCTTGCCGCTGATACTGCCCAGCATCAAGCCCTGCGTTTCAGGCAGATTTTTGCCCATCCGCCAGTCCGATACTTGGAAGGGAACAAGGGCATAGGTCTTACGGATCTCTGTATTGGTAGCCCACCGCGCCGTACCATGCTGCCCATCGCCCACCGTCTTTGACTTGATATTGTTCAGCGTGTAGTGGTCGCCCAGCAGCGACAGCCCGCCGATGACCGCCGCCATGACACCCGCCGCCGCAATGAGTATCCAGAGGTTATCCATGAGCACCCCGCTTTGCACGCAGATCGTCATTCCAGTCCTTTCCCTGTGGGCGCAGGCGTTCCACATCCAAACCCATGTTCTCCAGTACTTCCGCCATGCTCTCGCTGGCGTCCTCACCAGCCTCATCGTTGTCCAGACAGAGATAGACCGTATCCAGCTTCGGGTTCTGCCGCAGCCGCTCCAGCACCGGCTGAACAGACGTACCGCAGCAGGCCACATAGCTGTGTTCCAGCCAACCTGCCGGATAGAGCGTGATGTGGGACAGCAGGTCGATGGGTGCTTCAAAGACATAGAGGGAACAGTCCGTCCCATCCTTGTGGAAGCTGTGTTTTGCCTCGCTGCCCTCCACATTGATGCGGAACACCTTGCCCTGACTGCTGGTGCTGCGAAGATGGGCGTGCCTGGCTTCTCCGTTTTCGTCCACGCCCACGAACACACAGTTGTGGTGTACGGCGTCCTCGTAGAGCAGCTTCTCCCGCACGAACGCCGTGACCACATCCCGGTCAATGCGCCGGTGAGTAGTCAGGTAGGCATAGAGTCGCCGCATATTGAGATAGGCCTCCGGCAGCGTGAAGGGTTTCGGCTCTCTCGACTCCGGCTCTTTCTTGACGATGGGGATGATGCCCTGACCGTCCCGTCCCAGCAGCATGGTCACCGCTTCGGGATAGGTCTTGTCGTAGAATTGCTGTACGAAACTGATGGCACGGCCACCTTTTCGTGCGGCATGGTCATACCACATCGGTCCGCGCACGGTGATGCTGTGGTCGCTGACCAGCCGGTAATCCCGTCCGGCCATAATGAGTTTCTCGCCTCGATCCAACAGAAAAGACGGCAGGTCAACCTCGTTGGCCTGCCGTTTCTCCGCGGATGTGAAATATACAAATTTGCCCACGCTTTATACCTCCTATTGCATGGCGTTGTCGTTGACATGGTGGAGCTGCTCGTCCTCATGGTCGTCCCGCTTGTGTCCCATGGCCATACGCTTCTCCTGTAACCGTCTGCGGCGCTTGGAGTCGATACGCAGCGCAGGCGGGATGACCGGCATATTGCCGCGGAACACACGACTCATGTGATGGAGCAATTGAATGACCGCACCGCCTTCTATCTTGATCTGTGACGTGACTGCCTGCGGCTGCGGCATAGTCACAGCCGATTCAGGTGAGGGCGGCACTTGCTGCTCATTAGGCTCTGCCTTGACGGGAGCTTGCTCCGGCACAGGCTGCCGAAATGTTTCCGCCTGTTGAATGATCATATTCTTGATGGTGCGGAACTCTTTTTGCTGTGCCAGCGGCTGATGGGGCGGCGTGTTCCGTCCGTAGTAACCGGCGATCTCATCCTTCAGCCGCCACCACTGGTCATAGCAAGCCGCCACCTCCGGGAGCTGCGCCAGCCGCTCCACGATCTCGTCCACCTGCGCCTTGACCTCTTTGGGAAGATAGCCGTAGACGTGTTTGCCATCGACCTGCTCCAATGCGTGGGACAGGTCACACAGCTTTTGCTCTATGATAGGGTCAGTTGACTCACTGCTCTCCAACATTCTGATGTACATCAGCAGTGACTCTTTTGCGGTCTGGATGCTCTCCTTGTAGGCAGCATCCTTCTTAATGTAGAGTTCCTTCATCTCCTCATGGAAGATAGCGTTCGTCATCCTGGAACGCATGACTGCGATACCCTCCCGCGTGAGATACCCTTTCTTCGGTTCCGCCGACCACACCATCATGTGGACATGGGGGTGATGCCCCTCGTCGTGGTACGCCGCGTACCAGCGGAAGTCATCTGTCTGAATACGCATGGCTTCCGCAATAGCGGCGCTCTCCTGCTTCAGCAGATTCCGCCACGCAGTGGCTTTGTTGTATCCCAGACGTTCTGCGTCTTCCCGCCGCAGAGAGAAAATAAACGTCCACACTTTTCCGTTGTGAGCTTCCAGCTCGGCCTTCGCCGCCTTGAGGTCGGTGGTGTCCGCCGTGCTGAACAGGCCATGGCCACCGTGTTTTTCAGCACGGGGCCGCTGGGCGATGTAGGACATATAGCCGCTCTCGGATTCCACTTCGTGCAGATGTGTATCCAGCGCCACGGCGATAAATGCGGATGCTGTACCGCGATTGGGCGTCTGTAGGTAGTCACTGTACTCGAATAGCTCCTTTGCGTCCGGGAAATCTTTCAGCAGTCTTTTGATGAACTGTTTCTGCTTCTTGGTCGCAGGCTCGGTGCTTTGGATGATCTCCACACCGTCCCGCGTGGCGACATACTCCATATACCCAGACGCTTTGCCATTCTTGATGTAGCCGCTTTTTTGTATCAACCGCGCCATGCGTTACTCCTCCTGATGGAACAGCAGCACGTCCTTGAAAGAAATATTGCCGTGGGTTGCTGCCACCTCACGGACACTGCTGCCGCGCATCTTGCTGTACTCATCGCGTGTCATATCCACGTCACCGCCCAGCAGATGGTTGGTCATGTTGTGTTCTACCACCAGCTTGAATAGCAGTCTGCCCAGCCGGTCACCGAACACGCCCAGCGTACCCTCCAGCACCTCTTGCAGTGCGCGAGGCAGATATGCGCCCGTCCTCTCGGCGTGTAAGCGACCGCAATACTGCCGCAGAGCCTTCTCCACGAACTCGTTGCGGGTGGGGCAATTATCCAGCTTATAGAGCGCATCTACCTCCTGCCACACATCGTCTGACAGCCAAACGGAGTGCCTGCTTTTCCCGTTTTTATCCATCGAGTCACACCTCCTTCCTGCGCGTCCCGAAAGCCTTGTAAACACGAGGCTGACGGGCATTTTTACAAAGAATAGCGCCAAAGCACATTTGGAATTCGATAATCAGCGCCATTTTCAAAATGCCGCAAACCCTTGTGGCAGTCCGCACTGCGGGCTGCCGTGACCGGCATTGGCGCAGAAAAGCGCCAATGCTTTTCTCCTGCTCCGCTTTCGGCGCACCGAAAAGCGGGCAAAAACGTTCCAAATCTCCGGGGCCGCTATCCTTACCCTTCCGCGTTCCTGCGAGGCCACAAACCGGCCCACAAGGGCAAACACGGGGCTACATCTGTATCTGCTGA
>ENA-OOYV01000300-OOYV01000300.1-human-gut-metagenome-genome-assembly--contig:-NODE-300-length-37172-cov-2.235337_pt1 | contig 37172 bp, 39 predicted proteins | sample MGYA00241704_ERZ501380 | MGnify/ENA primary metagenome ERZ501380 (study PRJEB25962, sample SAMEA2042984) | human gut metagenome | biome: human gut; feature: human-associated habitat; material: faeces...
GGAATAGGTTTATCCAAATTTCTTCCATAAAGTGCATAAAAATTTAATAATTAAAGTTTCAACCATTCTCATTTCTTCCTCTAATTGGTATTTTATTACTTTATACTAGCTCTATGTATAATAATAACCTTATTAAAAATAGAATAAGTATTGAATTTTATGTAAAATTATAGTAAAATATATACTTATATAAACTCTTGGGTTTATTTTACATATATCAAAATAATCGGATTGTAATCCGAGAAAGGAAAGGTAAGAAGTTATGAACAAAAAACGGATAATTCCTTATGTAGTGTTACTTATGGTATTGACTGCTCTTATGAGTATGTTTGCTGGATGCGCTACATCGGAAAAAATCCCCATTCCAACAGTTAAGGAGGATGTCTTTATTTACGATGAAGATAACATTGTCGATGATGAGGTAGAAGAATCTCTCAACAAAATGTTAGTTGAACTCGAAGAAAAGACAGAAGTAGAGTTTTCCGTTGTGTCTGTAGAAAGCTTGCTTGACAGGAGTATTGAAAATTATTCAAATAATCTCTTTAATACTTTGGGTATTGGCAAAAAAGGAAAGGACAATGGAGTATTACTTTTATTCTCTCGGTCTGATGAAAAAGTTAGACTTGAAATTGGCAGAGGGCTTGAAGAATTCCTAACGGACTCAAAGTGTGGCCGAATTCTTGATGATTATTTTGTTCCTTATCGAGAAAACGATGACTATACTAAAGCAACAGAAATGACGGTAAAAGCTGTTTTGACTGTTATTGCTGAAGAATACGAAATCGATATTCAAGGTCTAGAAACAGATAATATATCTATTGAAGATGAATCCAATAGTAAAATACCAGATTTTGTATGGGTAATAATAATTATTGCTGTTATAGTTATTTTATCGATAATCATTGCATTCATTTCTGGTGGTGATGGTTCATCTGGAGGATACTTTGGCGGATCATCAGGAGGATTTTCTGGCGGTGGCTTCGGTGGAGGTTTTTCTGGAGGTGGTGGTGCCTCACGATAACAAATTGTAAATAAAAACACTATATAAAACATCAGGAGGTATTTTACAATGAAAACAAAAACAAAAGTGTTAATCGTTATCGGTATAGTATTGTTGTTGGTAGGCTTCTGGTTTTTCGGAACTAGAAACAGCTTGGTATCTTTGAAAGAGGATGTCGAAATGCAGCAATCTCAAATTGAGACAACACTTCAAAGACGGAATGATCTTATTCCCAATTTGGTAGCAACTGTTAAGGGATATGCCAACCATGAGGAGGCAGTATTCACAGAAATTGCTGATGCAAGATCGAAGCTTGCAGGTAGTATCGAAAGTGGAGATATGGAAAGTATCAGTGAAGCAAACACAGCTTTAGATTCTGCCCTTAGCAAATTGCTTGCAATTTCTGAAAATTATCCTGACCTGAAAGCAAGTGAACAATTTATTGCATTGCAGGACGAACTGGCTGGAACGGAAAACAGAATTGCTGTAGCAAGACAGTATTATAACGAAAAATTGAATACCTATAATACAAAGGTTCAAAAGTTTCCTTCAAGCATAGTCGCTGGAATGAGCGGATATTATCCCATGGAATACTTTGAGGCTGATGAAGGTGCAAAAGAAGTACCCACAGTCAATTTCGATTAACTTAGACCTTTTCAAAAAATTATAGTTGGCTGAATTGTCAACTGTGATAAAAAGCAATAGCACCTATTTAGATACATTCTAATAGGTGCTATACTTTTTATTCATCTCATTAATGATCATTCTTATTATCTTCAATAACTAATTATTTCATTTTATTCATGCAATTATTGTTTTTATTACTATAAATTTATCTAACCATTATTTGTATTGTATGGCAAATATAAATTAATTATTTTTTATAAAAATGAAAATCACAGCAATCTCCACCATACCCTAATGTTTTTGTCCTCGAAAATCCTATCTTTTTTAGCCCTCCATATGTTACATTATCAACATCACAAAATAAGTGACATAGTTTTTCACAATCATTTTCTACACATGCAGTATGCCAAAGACATTTTTTTATAGTTACATCAAAATAATCCTTACCATGTTTTTGTACGCTTTCTTGTAAATCAGTTGTGCGCATAATTTTAAGAAATACCTTGCTGTATATTGAATAAAATCCTGGTACTTTTTCCATCTTAGCAGTAGATGCATGTTTTTTCACTGCAATTTTATCAATCATATATTTTCGCATATATTGATATACTTCGTCTTCTGAAACTTCCTCTTTTGATAAAATTTTATACATTGCTATACGAGGAAGAATGGTTTGAATAAGCGTTTTCATTTGATTTTTTGATTTATTCTGTGTATTTTTTATAAGTTCATTAAGCATTGCTTCTTGCTTATTAAACAAATCGTTTCCCCTTTTTTCGCCAAATTCTTCATTTAAAAATGCTTTTATATTTTTTTGTTGCTTTATCTTCATAATTATAATCCCTCCATAAATTACCATTTAATTTTTACTTATTTTTTAAATCCCAATGAGAACCTTTTTTGCAAATATAAAAATCACAACAATCTTTTCCCTCTGCTAAAGTTTTCGTTCTGTATAATACGCCTCCAAACATATCAACAGATAATGTATCTAAAACACACATATATTTTACTAACTCGGGATGATTTTCTTTTTTAGCCAAAGCACATATACCACATTGCTTATAAATTATAGTATATTCTTCCTCATCTCTTCCTTTAATAAATTCAGCCTTCCAATTAAATTCACTATCACTTGCTTTATTTCCTTTTTTTATAGATTCTTCCTTTTTCATTTGTGCCTTTTGGGTAAATGGATTTTTTGATGAGAATGCTTTTTCTATCATAGGAGATTTTATTGATGCTTTTACCATTTCGCCAAACTCTTCATCTTTTATTTTTTCTTCACAATTTTCATAAAATGCTAGCCAAAGAGCACCACTACTTAGGCAAGTTCTCAATGAATTTTTTGTTATACTGCCAATATCTGGTGATTCTTTTATAATTTGCTTATAGCGATTCTTCGCATTACTTTTCACCAATTTTATATCCCAATTAGGATGTTTTGTATGCAAAAAGTCTACTATAGTCCCACTCATAGCATACCATATTATTTTTTCACAAATAGTATATTTCATAAAATCTTCCTTTCAAAATATTATAATATTTTCACTTATTCTCCTAAATATTATAAATTAAACTATTTTTCAACATTTATTATAGAAAAAAAATAAATTATATGCAATATTCTTTTCTAGATTATTCAAAATTCTTTTATATTTTTCATTTTAAATATTACGTTGATTATTAATCAATAAAAATACAAAAAACGCTTGCTAATTTACATAAAACATGTTATAATAATAACTGTTCGAATTTTTTCTTTTAAATTGAGAATATTTTCTCGATTTGTTTGTTACATTATAAGTGACAGACTATCAAGAGCATCTCATTGAATGAAAAATAGTAAAAACACATTACAACCAATACACAGGAGGACTTTACTATGAAAGCATTTGAAGCACGAAAGGGTTCTATCAAACCGCAGTATGATTCTGCCATTCATGATATTCAGCGGGCTGTCGGTTGGGGTTGGAAAAACACCCATGTAGATATTCATGGGTCTTTATACCCTGAGGTAGCCACAATGTTGGCGAAGGACGGTTATGATGTCAAAATCGTCACCATAAATAATGGCACAACTTCATTGTACAATGAAGTCTCATGGGAAAATGCTGCTGAAGGTAAGGAAGGCACAGTTACCTATGAGGACGAAACATTTCCGGTTGCTCCAGAAACTTCCGCCAAAGTCGATGAACTTTTGAAAAATGTTCTTGGAATCAAGCCTGAAGAAGAGGAAGATGAAGAAGATGATGATGAAGAAGAGGATTCCTCTGATTTATCTGATTTCTCTGATTCCGCACAGTAAGGCTTCAAGCAGTAAAATTTGCTTATCTAAAATATAACTTATGTGACTTTTGATAAGCAAAACAAATAGAGACAGATGTACTTTGTACTTTATCTGTCTCTTTTGTTTTGTCTCATATTCCCGCTCTTTGAACAATATCTCATGAACTAATTTCAATTATAGTTAATTACAATAAATCTTTAGTCATTATTTTTGATTTTCTACATCTGGAACCCAGCTTGCAAATCTTTTTAAAGCTTCGTCTGTTCTGACGTAAAATGGTTCGTTTTTGTTTAACTTTGAAATTTCTGTCATTTCTTCATTTGTTAATTTAAAATCAAAGATATTAATATTTTCCTTTATATGATTTTCGCTTCTTGCTCCTGGTATAACTATATATCCCATTTGAATATGCCATCTTAATATAATTTGTGCATTTGATTTATTGTATTTTTGTGCAAGTGATTCAATTATTTTTTCACCCATAATTGAATTATTTCCTCTTCCTCCTAATGGATACCATGATTGAAGTGCTATATTATGTTTTTTTAGATACTTATTTAGCTCTATTCTTGGAAAATATGGGTGTGATTCAACTTGAATAAGTTCTGGTTTTACCTCACATTTGTCTAATATTTCTTGAATTTCTTCTTCATTAAAGTTTGATATTCCTATTGATTTTAGTTTTCCTTCTTTGTACGCTTTTTCTAGTTTTTTATATCCTTCAATGTAGTTTCCTGCTGGTTGGTGCAAAATCATTAAATCTATATAATCTGTATCAAGTCTTTTTAGTGTTTTTTCTATTGCATCATCATCTTCATAAAAAGATGGCCATAATTTTGTTTCTAAAAATATTTCTGATCTGTCTATTTCTGATTTTTTTATTCCTCTTCCAACTGCTTTTTCATTAACATATGCATTTGCTGTATCTATTAACTTATATCCATTTTTTAAAGCTACTTCTACTGAATTCTCTGCTTCATCTGGTGTTAATAAATATGTTCCTAATCCTAACATTGGCATTTTTATTCCATTATTTAATTCTATATATTCCATAATAATAAAACCTCCCTATAATATAATTCATAAAAATTATTTATTTATCCATTTTTCAACTTCATTTTTTGCATCATTTACAATACTTCCTCTAATTGGTAATCCTGGTAAAACTGTTGCCCCTTTGCATATATTTTTTATATCATTTTCACTATTTCCCATTCTTGAACCTTCATGAGTACAAAATGGCTTAACTGTTTTTCCATTGAAATTTAGTTTTTCCAGTTGTGAAAACATTGGCATAGGCATAGTTCCCCACCAATTTGGATATACTATATAAATGATGTCGTAATCATTTATATCTTCTAAATATTTTTTTAATTTTGGTCGTGCATTTTGATTTTTATCTTTTAAGGCTACATCTGTACACTCTTTATACTTGTATGGATATTCATTTATTGGCTCCACTTTAAATATGTCTGCATTTGTTAGCTCTTTTATATATTCGGCAATTACTTCGGTATTTCCTTTCTCTATATTTCTAATTCCATCTGACATATAATTTTCTCCTGTGTGTGAGAAGTAAATTATTAATGATTTTTTGTTTTCTGTGTTTTTTTTCTTTCCAAATAAATTCATTTTTCTACCTCCTTGGTAATTTTATATCACTTGGAGTTAGGTATAAGTCAATAGTTTATTAACTAATTTTATAAAATATTATTTTTACTAATAAATTTCATTACAATTTCAATTTACATTTTTATTTAAATGCTCTTTTTTATTTTTATTCCTAAAATTACTACTGCAATTACAGTTGCACTAATAGCAATTATTACCAAATTATTTTCTCCTGTAGTTGCTAACTTTCTATTTGAAACTGTATTATCTTTTTTATTATCATTAATTTCTGTTCCTGTTATAGTAATTGGTACTTCAAAATCTTTAGTTTTGTTTTCTGATATTTTTACTTTAATTAATAATTTTGTAGTTTGTCAATGATTTTTTTGTTCTTGTGTTGCATTTTATGTAAAATTATGTTATAATATTTTTTATCATTCGTAGTGTCTAATATGGCACATTTCCAAATTGCCTAGAAATACATATAGGAGGTTACAACTATGGCAAATGAAAACGCAGCACTCGTTGCTGCTAAATGGTGGACAAACGCTATTGCCAATCCATCTCCAGAAAGCTTTAATAATGGAGATAGAACCAGTGATGCATCATTTATGTATATGATGCTTGGACATATGAGAGCAATGAATCATCTTGCATCACGTGCCCAGTTAAAAAATTTCTGTTCTATTCTCACCAAGAAGATTGAAAAGGAATTAAAAAAACACCCCTCTGTTGTTCTAAGTTGCGATTACGATCCGTGTAATTTACTTGCACAATGCGCTGAAAAGGCTGAAATAGATTTTTGTCTTTTCCCCTTTAAAAGATCAATGAAGATAACTGAAAAAACAGTTGAGGTTAAGGATGGCTATTGTGCACGCTGGGTATTAATTTTTCCTGAAAAGTAATTAGTATCTCACATTTAACAAAAAAGAACTTCTGATATTTTTCAGGAGTTCTTTTTCTATTTTAAAATTTATATAGCTCTGTTATTTCTTTTGTATCTGTATTATATTTAAAACAAACTGTTTTTGTCTCTTATATGCATATCTCCATCCAATATCTTCTTGAGAATAATGCACGCCATAGTCTAAAGTTACATATATTTCGTTTCCTATTATTGCGCTTTCAGCTAAATTTATTGTGTGTTCATCATCTGAAGTAAATTCAAATTTTTCATTTATTTCTTTTTGTGTTAATATTGTTTTTCTTTCTTTTGTAGATTCATCAACATATACTAAATCATTTACGATTTTTCCATTTACAGATTTAGAATTAATATATATACACCTTTTAATTTTTGATCATTTTCATTTTCTAAATTTTGAACTGATTCTTTTTGTAAATTACTTCCGTCTTTATTCATAGTAACACAATATTCATCTTGTAACATATGTGCTGTTCCATCACGATATCCTATGTAGCATTTTATTTTACCATCATCTTCTCCAAATTCAACAATTTCCATTGGTTGATCTGTTGATTCTTTAAATAAATCTTTTCTCAAAAATGTTGCTATTGTCCCATTATCTTTATTATCTTTTATTGTTCCTATTTTTAAAGTGTTACTTTCTGTATCATCACTATAATATATAACATTATCTATAACATCAATAACATTTGCTTTTTCTTTTAAATTAACTATTTCGTCAGCTTTTGTGTTTATTGCAAATATATTTTCGTTTTGACATATTACATATCCTTTTATGCTTTTTATAATTTCACCTTTTTGATATTCTTTTTTATTTTCTCCATTCATATCAGTTGAATAAATTTTATTATAAGATCCTGATTCGCTTTCTGTACCTTGCATAAATATTTTGTCATTTGAAATGCAAATATTTCCCAAAGCTTTTTCTGTTAATACTGTTGTTTGATTTCCAGAGCTGTCTAATTTTATTAATTCATTTTTAGTATTTTGATTTGTTGAATATTTTGCAAATAATCCTGTATTTTCTCTACTATTTGCAGATAATTTCCAAAAATATGTTGCATCTTTGTATTTTACAAATTCGGCAACATTTGTTGTTACTTCTCCATCTTGCTTTGCTTCATTTGATTGTTCATTATTACTTGTGTTATTAGATTTTTCCTCTTCATTTTTTTCTTTAGTCGTTCCACATCCTGTTAGCATTATTAATAATATTGATACTATTGATAATATTAATATGCTTTTAATTTTTTCTTTTTTCATTTGATTTCCTCCTCATATTTTTTTCATTTACATTATATATAAAAGAATATTAAAATGCAATGAAAAAGTGGAGTATGCACTATTTCATTCGTGGTTGTCAATGGGGACGGTTCTTTTTGACAACTTTAGGCATACATTTTAGATGTAGCTTAAAAAAGTTGTCAAAAAGAACCGTCCCCATTGACAACCATTGACAACCACGAAAAAATGACAACTTTTCTGTTGTCATTTTTTCTTATCTTTATTAGCTTATTTGTATTTTGTCGTCTTGTGCTATTACTTTGGCTGGTTTGTTTGGTTTTATTTTTCCATCTAGTATTGCTTCTGCTATTTTGTCTTCTATTAAATTTTGTATTGCTCTTCTTAGTGGTCTTGCTCCGTAGTTGTCATCTACTCCGTTTTTGGCTATTAGGTCTTTTGCAGTTTGGTCTATTTCTATTTTGTAGTTTTGGTCTTGTAATCTTTTTTGTACTCTTTTTAGCATTATATCTATTATTTGAGTTATTTCATTTTGACCTAATTTATGGAATACTATTATTTCATCTATACGGTTGATAAATTCTGGTCTAAATTGTTTTTTTAGCTCTGACATTACTTCTTTTTTGGTATCTTCGTATTCTTTATTTTCTTCTTGTTTTTTATCTGTATTTGCTGAAAATCCTAGTGATTTTTTGTCTGATAATAGGCGTGCTCCTACATTTGATGTCATTATTATTACTGTGTTTTTGAAGTTTACTGATCTTCCTTGGCTATCTGTTAAACGGCCATCATCTAATATTTGTAGTAACATATTCATTACATCTGGATGTGCCTTTTCTATTTCGTCAAATAATATTACTGAATATGGTTTTCTTCTTACTTTTTCTGTTAATTGACCAGCTTCATCGAAACCTACATATCCTGGAGGCGCACCAATTAATTTTGCTACTGAATGTGATTCCATATATTCAGACATATCAATTCTTATCATTGCATCTTCGTTTCCAAATAAACATTCTGCAAGTGCTTTTGATAGCTCTGTTTTACCAACACCAGTTTGTCCTAAGAATAAGAATGAACCTATTGGTCTGTTTGGATCTTTTAATCCTAATCTTCCTCTTCTTATTGCTTTTGCAACTGCTGATACAGCTTCATCTTGTCCTATAACTCTTTCATGTAATGTTTGCTCTAAATTTTTCAATTTTTCGTTTTCATCTTGAGTTATTTTCTTTACAGGAATATTTGTCCAACTTGAAATAACCTCAGCTATGTCATCTTCTGTTAATGTTGTAACACTTTTACTATTTTTATTTTCCCATTTTTTCTTTTCTTTTTCTAGTTTTTCTTTTGTAGTATGCTCTTTATCTCTTATGCTTGCTGCTTTTTCGAAATCTTGTGTACGAATTGCTTCATCTTTTTCTTTAGATAAAGATTCTAGTTTTTCTTCTATTTCTTTTAAATTATCTGGAACTGTATATGTTTTCATTTTTACTCTTGATGCAGCTTCATCTATTAAATCTATTGCTTTATCTGGTAAAAATCTATCTGTTATATATCTTACAGACATTTTAACTGCTGCATCAATTGCTTCATCAGTAATTTTTACATTGTGATGTGCTTCATATTTATCTCTAATACCTTTTAAAATTTTTACGGTATCCTCAGATGATGGTTCAAGAACTGTAACTGGACTAAATCTACGCTCTAATGCACTATCTTTTTCAATATATTTTCTATATTCATTTAAAGTTGTTGCTCCAACTAATTGTATTTCACCTCTTGCTAAAAGTGGTTTTAAAATATTAGCAGCATCAACTGCACCTTCTGCTGATCCAGCTCCAACTATAGTGTGAATTTCATCTATAAATAATATAACATCTCCTGCTTTTTTTACTTCATTTAAGCATTTTTTTATACGCTCTTCAAAATCACCTCTATATTTTGCACCAGCAACCATACTAGAAATATCTAGTGTAACTACTCTTTTATTTTTTAGCATTTCTGGAACATCTTCAGCTACAATTTTTTCTGCTAAGCCTTCCACAACTGCTGTTTTACCAACACCTGGCTCACCAATTAAACATGGATTATTTTTAGATCTTCTTGATAAAATTTGAATAACTCTATCTATTTCGTCCTTTCTACCAATAACTGGATCTAATTTACCATCGCTTGCTTGTTTGGTTAAATCTGTTCCATATTGATTTAGTGTTGGTGTAGAATTATAGCTTCCACTATTTTTTGAAGATCTTGTACTAGTGCTACTATCTGATTCACCTTCTTTTAGAACTTTTACAATTTCATTATATAATTTTTGTGGATTAATTCCTAAATCCATCATAATTCTAACAGCTACACTGTCACCTTCAACCATAATGCCTATTAGCAAATGTTCTGTTCCTATATATTCATTTCCCATTTTTTTAGCTTCTAAAAAAGCATTTTCTATAACTCTTTTTGTTCTTGGAGTAAATCCCATTGGCTCATCGATTTCTTCTTCTGATCTTCCTATGAGCTCTTCTATTTCGTCTAAAATTTTATCTGAAGTCATACCTTGATTTTGTAGAACTTTGCTTGCTATACCTGTACCTTCTTCAACTAAACCATATAGCAAGTGCTCTGTTCCTATATAATCGTGACCTAAGTTTGCTGCAATTTCATTTGCTATTTGTATAGCTTTTTCAGCTCTATTTGTAAATTTATATGTCATAAAACAACCCTCCTTAAAATTTATTTTTCATTTAGTATTTGACGAATGATTTCACATCTTTTTATATCGCGTTCAAATCCGCTTAGTTCGTTTCCTACTATTTTTTGTAGATTTCCTGGTTTTGTATAAAGCTCTATTTTTTTGACCTTTTGATCATTTAATTCATTTATTATTCCTAAATCTGTACCTAATTTTACATCTGATATAAGTCCTCTGCATTCATCTGATGATAATATTCTTGCATTTGTTAATATACCAAATGATCTATACACTTTGTTTTCAAGCTCCATTGGCTTTTTAGTTAAGTATTTTCTTGCTAGTCTTTCTTGCTCTATTATTTTGTCTGTAATTGTTTTTACATTTTTTGTAATTTCTTTTTCTGATAATCCTAAAGATTGACTATTAAATATTTGATATACATCGCCTTTGCTTTCAGTTCCTTCACCATAAATTCCTCTTATACTCATTCCAAAATTATTAACTGCTCTTAGTACTTTTCCTATATTTCCAGTTAATGTAAGTGCTGGAAGATGTACCATTATGGAAATTCTCATTGCTGTACCTACATTTGTTGGGCATGCTGTTAAATATCCATATTTTTCGTTATATGCATAATTAACAAGTTCACTTAGTTTATCATCTATTTCAGTCATAAGACCAACTAAATTTTCAAGCTCTAGGCCTGCACTAAATACTTGCATACGAAGATGGTCTTCTTCATTTACCATTATACATATATTTTCATCATCATTAATTATAATTGCTTTGTTTGGTTTATTATTCATCGCAAAATCTGGGCTTATTAGGTGTTTTTCCATTAAGCTTATTTTTGTTATATCATCCATATTATCTAATTTTAAAAATTTAAGACCATAACCTAAACTTGGAGTAATTTCCTCAAGCTTATTTAATACCTCTTTAGACTCATCTTTTAAATGTTTATTTGGAAAATTATATTCAACTAAATTTCTTGCTAGTCTTACTCTAGAGCTAATTACTACATCAGAATCTTTTCCATTTTGTAAATACCAATTTGACATATCTAATATCATCCCTTTCTAATAATTAAACTATTGTAATTTTTTTATTTCATCTCTGATTTTTGCTGCATCTTCATATCTTTCATCTTTTATTGCTTTTTGTAAATCTTTATTTAATTTATTTATTTTTTCTTGTTTTTCATCGACTTTCTTTTCTGTTTTTTTAGCTTTTGCTTCTTTTTTTGTAGATTGTATATCTATAGCTTTTACAATATTTTTTGGCTTTCTTCCTATATGTTTTGATGTTCCATGTAGATTTTTTAAAATAGAATCTAATTTATTTGAAAATGTGTCATAACATTCGGCACATCCGAATTTTCCGTTATTAACGAAATCATCATATGTTAAACCGCATTTTGGACATCTTTCATTTTCTATTTTTGCAAAACTTGGTAATAAATTATCATCTTCAAAAAAGTCGCTTAAAAAATTAGAAAAATTGATTGGTATATTAAAATCAATATCTTCTAACCCCATTTTTTTTGCACAATCTTCACATAGTGCAAATTCTGTTTTTTCTCCATTAATTATCCTTGTATATCGTACATTTGCTTCATTTTTACCACAATTTGAACATAACATTATAAATCAACCTCCTTAAACTAAATTAATTAACATATTTTTAAAAATGCTTGCTCTTAATTCATCTTTATATTGATGTGGAACTATTAAAACATTGTCACTTGTTGCAACCTTTAATAGTTTAGCTTGTTCTTCTGTAATTATTTGATAAGAGAGCAAATTACTTATGAAAATGTCGACTTCTTGTGCAGAAATACTGTCTTCAATACTTGATATAATATGCATTATGTAGTTACTTTTTGTTATATTTATTTTTTTAATTGTTATATGGCCTCCTCCACCACGTTTACTTTCTACATAATAACCTTGTGATGGTTTGAATCTTGTAGATATTACGTAGTTTATTTGTGATGGTACACAATTGAAGTGCTCTGCTAAGTCGTTTCTTTGTATTTCGATGTAATCGTTATCTTCTTCGAATAATTCTTTTATAAATTCTTCTATCATATCAGACATTCTCATATTGTAATCCTCCTTTCTTGACTTTGACTTTCTTTGACCTTATGTTTTTATTATACTCTGTTTTTTTTAAATGTCAATACTTTTTTTACATTTTTTTGACTTTCTTTGACCTTTGATTTAAATTATTCTTTTATAATAGAAAAACGGCAGACAAAATACATTGTCTGCCGTAAAAAGTTTGCCACAATTGTTATCACATCACTTGTAGCAATAGTAATGGGCACCAAGGGTACAGTATGTACCGCTCCCCTGAGGAAATCTTGCCTGATATACGACATTTTCCGGTAATGGTGTATTTCCTGCAAGTAGGTTTTCTGCTATTTCGTAGAAATACGGATCATAAATGTATTCCTCCGAATAGTAGCTTACTCCCCAAGGATATTGCCCATCTTGGGAAAGAACTCCAGAAACAGAATCAGGAAAATCAGGGTCATTGACTCTATTGACAATTACATTTCCGACATATGTAGCGTCAGTATAATTGCCATAAGCTGCTTCCCTTGACATAGCGTACGCTATCAAAAAAACATCATTTGAATTTACATCATATGATGTTTCTTCTGTTGTCGTTGTTTCCTCTGTTGTCGCTTCAGTGAGCTCTTCGGTGGTTGTCATACTTGTTGTCGTAGTTGTCATTGTTGTCGTAGTAGTAGCTTCTGTTGTTACAGCTGTTGTTGTCATTAGCAGTTCTGTAACCTTGGTTGCAGTAGAATACGGAGGTGTTGCTACAGGAACAGCCATCTCTTTCTTTACTGTAGTCGCTGTTGCTACTTCATTTTGTGCATTTTCAAAATACATTGAGAGAGCTGGTGTCTCTTCAATTGTATTTGCATTTGAAAGAACAGTAATTGTTGTTCCTCCAAGTACTGCACCAATTGCAGCAATGATCGAAACTATTTCTTTTAACAAGAAGTTTCACATCCTTTTATTTATTTTCCAATAGGAATACTTTTATTATACACTATTAGTTTAGTTATGTAAACATTGTTACCAAAAAAAGCCTGATTTATATCAGACTATTTTTTCTTTGTCATTTTATTTAATTCTTCTGCTCTTTGTTTTTGTTGATTTGGTGTCATCCAAATAAAATAAGAGCAGATAAATTCACCTGAACTTGTTGTATCATCTTTTTCGAAGTGATGATTACAACATATTGGTCTTTTTTTGTTTTTCATATAAATCAACCTCTTTCGTGAATATTATTAAACAAAAAAGATTAATTTATACTATATTTGTAATTGCTTTAATTATTATTAGATACTTTTAATATTTCTTTGAAAATAATAGATTATAGCCAACTTTAAGAAATTTTTAATTTGCTTTTACTTATCTGGGCTGTTGGACAATACTCTTTTACTATTAATCTTACAATTTCTTCTTCTGCTTCTGTTACTTTTGGACCTAATAAAATTTTTAGATCTTTTAATACTTCTTCATCAAAATCCACATAAAATCTTTTACTTGGAATTATTGTATTTGGATTTTCTAATAGATTCATTGCTTCTGTTATAAATTTCTCGGCATTATCTCTATTGTTCCTACATATATTTTTCATTTCTTCCATATATTGCATATTCCAAGGTGCTAAAAATATTCCATATCGGCATTCTTCTTGGAAACTCCAGTTACTTCTTTTATATCTTCCAAGTTTTGAGAAATCATATTTTAATAGTTTTTCTACATTTATATTTTTTATTCTAGGATATAATAAATTTTCGTCATCTGTATATTCAATATCATATAATTTTATTCCCTCATCTATTAATGACATTTTATTATTTTTGTATAGCTTTTCTACATCAAAATATTGCATAGTTTCTTCGTCAAATCCATATTCACCATGTGCATAAGTAAATTTTTTAAATGGAAATTCTGGTAGCTCTATTCTTACTCCTGTCATATCTTGTGAATACATTGTCCATAATGGTATTGATTCTCTACTGCTTTTGTTCCAGCAACTTACATAATAAAATCTTCCAAAGTTTTGTAAGTCTCCTGTTTCTTTTTCTTCCATATCATCAACATTTTCTAGACTACTAAAACATATGCTTTTCGTTTTTAATATTAATAGTAAATTTTCTATACTTGTATAGTGATATAATTTTTTTATTTTGTCTTTTTCCATAATTTTTCCTTTCCTTATTTTGTAAACTATTTAATTTATTTTTATATTATATATTAAAGGAGGTAATATTTTGAGTTTTGGTTTGTGTTTATCTGGTGGCGGAATAAAAGGTGCTGCTCATATTGGTGTATTGCAATCTTTAGAAGAACATAATATTAATATAGATTATATATCTGGTACATCTTCTGGAAGTATTGTTGCAACACTTTATTCTATTGGCTATTCACCTTCAGAAATATATAATTTTTTTAAACATTATTCAAAAGATATAACCCATATTGGTTTTAAAAATATTTTCAAACTTATATCTGGATTATTACTTAAACATAAAATTGTAATTGATGGCTTAAATGATGGCAAAAAACTTGAAAAAATAATGTATAAAACATGTGCAAAAAAAGATATTTATACAATTGATCAAATAAATTTGCCATTATTAATTCCAAGTGTAAATATTGAAAATGGTGAAACTTACATATTTACATCAAAAAAAATACGAAATATATATCAAGATAATTATGTGTATGATAATTCAATTTTAGTTTCTAAAGCTGTTCGTGCTAGTTGCAGTTTTCCTGGAATATATTCACCTTGCCATTATCAAAATAAGATTTTGGTTGATGGTGGTATTCGAGAAAATATCCCTTGGAAAGAAACAAAAAAGCTTGGCGCTGACACTGTTTTAAGCATTATTTTTGAAAGAACTTTAGAGCCTGATCCTTTTTTAGATATTTTAGAAATTATTACAAAATCTATAAATTTATTATCTCATGAATTATCTTTATATGAACAGTCTGGCTCTGACTATGTTTTAAAGATTAACACTTTAAATACATCTTTACTTGATATCTCGAAAATTGATTTTTTATATAATCTTGGCTATTCTAGTATGAACAATTTTTTAGAAAAAAATAATTGGAACAAAAAACTTTGCAAATTTGAATAATATTGCAAAGTTTTTTGTCTGTTCAATTATGGTCCATCATCTGTTTCATCTTCATCTGGTGTTGTATTTGTTTCATTGTGATTTGTATTTGTATTGTTATTTGTTGTATTAGTATTATTTGTAGTATTTTCGGTTGTATTATTTTCTATATTATTTACTTTATTTTCATTTTTTACATTATTTGATGTATTATTTTTTGTGTTATTTTTTGTACTATTTACAGAAGTATTTTCTGTTGTTGTATTTTCTTCTGTAGTATTTCGTACTACATTATTTTCTGATGAACTATTTGATGTAGTATTTTTAGCTGTATTATTTTTTGTTGTGTTTTCTTTTTTCTTATTATTGCTTCCTGTACAACCTACACATTCGCTTGGTACTGTTCCAGATAAGAAATATTCTGTATATACATCTTCACATTTACTAGTTGCTGTCATTCCTGTTTTTGCACATATTTTTGCTTGTTTTATACTTCCAGGCATTGAGAATGTTGTTTTTGATAAATTTGAATGTACATTTTTCATAACAGCTGACCATAACTGCACTGCAGGGCTTTTTCCTTTATATGATACAGTTTCATTTTGATCATATCCATACCACGTTACAGCTGTATAATATGTTGTGAATCCACATAACCATTTATCATAATTATCGTTTGTTGTTCCAGTTTTTGCTGAAACATCCATTCCATCTATTTTACACAATTTAGCTGTTCCACTGCTTCCTTCTACAGGTTGTTTTAAAAGTTCTTTTAGCACATATGCTACTTCTTTTGAAAAGACTTTGGTTTTCTTTTGCTTTGATTTCATTAAATTTTTTCCTTTAGCAGTTTCAATTTTAGTATAAAAAGTTGGCTCTATATATTGTCCATCATTAGCAATTGTTGCATATGCTCCTGCCATTTCTAGTGGTGTTATACCTTTATCTAATCCTCCGAGTGCTAGTGATAATGTTTCATCTTTATCTGTTAAACTTGTTATTCCCATCTTTTTTAAATATTTCACAGAATTACTTGGGCCAATTGCTTCCATCATTTTTACAAATGGTATATTTTGTGATGATTCTACTGCTCTTCTTACAGTTATTTCTCCAATATACTCATCATTATCTGTTGGAGAATAACCACTTTCACTTCCATCATTAAATGTAGTTGGCTCATCGTTATACATTGTAGCTGCTGTAAATGTTTTTTTGTCAATTCCTGGTGCAAGTACTGCAATTGGTTTAATTGCTGACCCGGTTTGTCTTACTGCTTGTGTTGCTCTATTAAAACCACGTGCACTTTTTTTCTCACCTAAACCTCCAACACATCCTACAACATATCCTGTTGTATGGTCTATTATTACCATTGCAGATTGAGATGTTTGTCCATCATTTGATGTTAGTACATATTTGCTTTTGTTATATTCTTCTTCTAGTTTTTGTTGAATTTCTTTATCTTCTGTACTGTAAATTTTTAAGCCTGACATGTATACATAATTTGTTGCAAATTTTGTACTCATTTTTTTCTTTTCTGATATGTCTGAAATCACTTCAGATACTACTGCGTCTGCATGGTATGAATAAATTCCATTGCTTTCTGATTGAATATCTCCTTTTTGAAAATTTAATCCATTTTCCACTTCTTGAACAGCATTATTGTAATCTGAATCATTTATATGTTTTAATTCGTGCATTTTGGCTAAAACAGCTTTTGTTCTTTTCTTTATTTTTTCTGAATTATCTTTTTCATTAAATGGATTATACGAATTTGGTGAATTATTTATTCCTGCTAAAAATGCACATTCTGCTAAATCAAGATCTGATACACTTTTATTAAAATAATATTTAGCTCCCATATCTACACCATATGTATTTGGTGCTACATATATAATATTAAAATATGTTTCTAAAATTTCATCTTTACTGCAAAAGCTTTCTAGCTCTTCTGCTTTTACCCATTCTTCTATTTTTCTTGATATTGAATTATCATCATTACCTGTTAAATTTTTTACTAACTGCTGAGTTATTGTACTTCCTCCGAATGATGATTTTCCAGCATGAATTACATATGAACCAATTGCAGCTGTTGTTCTTTTTATATCTACACCTTTGTGTTTATAAAATCTTTCATCTTCAATATCTATGTATGCATTTTTTAAATTATCTGGAACCTGAGACAATTTTACATTATTTTTATTTCTTTCAACTCCCAGTTTTTCTATTATATTTCCAGAGCTATCAACTATTGTAGATGGCTCATTGTTCATCATTTGAAGTACAATATTCTTCCATGAAAAATACGCAGATATCCTATATATACAAAATACTAGATATACAAGAACAAATAACGCATTTGCTTTTTTTATAAAAGCTTTTCTTCTATCTGACATTATTTTTACTTTTGGATTTCCTTTTCTTCCCTTTTGCCTAATGTTTCTTTCAGATCTTTTTACTCTTCTTGTTTCTTCTATTTTATTTAATCTTTTTTCTCTTTCTCTTTTTTTTGCTCTACTCAAAGTTTCATACACCTTCTAAATTTTTCTTTTTTCACGCATTCATTTTATCATTAGATATATTTTTTTGCAATTGAATTTTGGCATAATTATAAAGTAGAAGATATTATGAATATAATACCTTCTACTTTATAATTTATATGTTATTTACAATCTAACATCTACAGTTAATTTTATTATATATGAAACTATTAATATTAGTATGTTGTTTTCTACTGCTGTTTTAGGAGGATTGTGTGAATACATGTTTTCGGCACTTTTATTTAGCTCTGCAACTTCGTTGTTTTTGTTTTCGTCTTTAGTAGTTGATGTTTGAACTGTATCTTGACTATTTTGTGGTTGCCATTTTGCTATTATTATATAATCTTTTATCACTTCTTGTGGAAATGTTTTTATTGGCTCATTTGTTTCTTCGTCATACCAACCTAAAAATTCATATCCTTCCTTACCTATTACTTGTGGTAATGTTGGGAATTTTTCATTTTTTAATATACTTGTATGCTCTATGTAATTTTGCTCATCTTGAAATGTTCCGCCTTCTTCTGTTTTAAAAATTACATCATATGTTATAAAGTTTTTTAAGTCTCTTGATGTTATTTCTATATTGCATTCATTTGATGTTAGAAAACTTTTTAGCTCTTCATTTTTGTATTCTTTTTCAAATGGCATATTTACATTAAGTTCATCTGATAATACTTGTCCTTTTATAATTATTTTTGCTTGTGATGAAAATGGCTCTGTATCAATAGAATATGCTTTTCCTGTAGAATCTGAATTATTGCTTTCTTTAAAATTAATATATGTTTTTTTATCTCCATTTTCTTCTATTTCGATAGATATGTTTGAAATTTCTATTGAAGATTTTTTGTAATCTATGCTTACTCCATTTATTTGAGTGTCTATATATACTTGTCCATCAATATGTATATTTACATTAGTTATTTTGTCATAATTATATTCATTTGCATATATGTGGTTAAAGTTAAAAATTGTAAAAAATAAAATTATGGCACATACCCTTTTTAATTTTTTCAATTTTTTTCTCCTTAATAATATTATTTAGGTTTTTGGTTGTACCTATAAACCTTATGTATATTATTAAGTATATTCTTGTCTTTTGAAAAATATTCCAATTTTTTTATTTTTTCGATTGTCTTTTTTCGACTTTTTTTGTATCCGTTATCGGTTGATTTACATATTATATTGTGAGGTGTTTTAATATGATTTTGAATTCTTTTTTTCTTGCGATTTCTAGTAGTGTTGATTCGCTTGGTATTGGTATTACATATGGTTTAAAAAAGACTAAAATTTCATATGTTGCAAATATTATTTTGTTTAGTATTTCAATTATTATTACAACTTTTTCTATGTGGTTTGGTAATTGTATTAGTAATTTTTTATCTAGTAATATTACTAATGTTATTGGTAGTTTAATTATTATTTTTATGGGATTTTTCATGACTTTTCAGGCTTTAAAGAAAAATAATGTTGATAATTGTAATAGCGAGAATTTAAGTTTCAATGAAAATATTAATGATGAAAAAATTTTTTGCTTTTTTATAAAATTTTTGGGAATTACAATTCAAATAATACGAAATCCTACAAATTCCGATTTTGATCATTCTAAAAAGATAGATTGTAAAGAAGCATTTTTTCTTGCAATTGCTCTTTCACTTGACAGTTTTTGTATCGGAATTGGATCTACAATTGCTGGAATTAGTAGTAGTTTATTTCCTCTACTTATAAGTACATTTCAACTTTTGTTTTTAAAGTTTGGATATATTATTGGAAGCAAATTAAATAATACAAAAATTTTTCCAGACAATACTTGGTCTGTACTATCTGGAATATTGTTAATCATTATAGGATTTGTTAAGTTCTTTTAATAACCCTATCTTCTGGGACACCTACAACAGTTGAATTTTTTTCTACTGATTTTAATACAACAGAGCCTGCACCTATTTTTACATTGTCTCCTATGTTGATTGGACCTAGCAGTTTGGCACCGGCACCTATTAATACATTGTTACCTATGGTAGGATGTCTTTTTAGTTTTTCTTTTCCGGTGCCTCCTAATGTTACTTGATGGTAAATTACGCAATCATTTCCAATTACTGCAGTTTCTCCTATTACTATTCCCATTCCGTGGTCGATCATTAGTCTTTTTCCTATTGTAGCTCCTGGATGAATTTCTATTCCAGTAAAAAATCGTGTTAGCTGTGATATTAATCTTGCTATGAAGAATAGCTTGATGTTATAGAAAAAATGAGCTATTCTGTGGGAAAATAGTGCGTGAAAGCCTGGGTATAGTAATATTACTTCGAAGATATTTCTTGCCGCGGGGTCTTTTTGTTGTATATTTTTGGCATCATAATATAAATTTTTTATTGATGTTAACATATATACTCCTTGTCGTTTAGATTTAGTTTATGTATATTCAAATTTTTTTATTTTGTGAATTTTCTTTTTTGAATTTAGTATTTGAATAGCCTGGATGGGTGAATATATATGAAATTACATTTCTTATTTTATAATATTTCTTTAATTTCCTCTTTGGTTAATCCGGTTAATTCAGATATTAAATTAATATCCATTTTCTTTTCCAACATTTTTTTTATAATTTTTAAGTTTGTCTCTTTTTCTCCGAGTACACGTCCTTCAGCACGCCCTTCAGCACGACCTTCAGCACGACCTTCAGCAAGTCCCTTAGCTCGTCCCTCGGCTAATCCTGCTGCTAATCCTTTTTCCTTCACTTCAGCCATTGCACTATTGTAATCATATCGTGCCCAATCTTCAGCATCTGCTAATTGTTGTACTTCTTCATCTGCATTTAATAGTCGTAATTGTCTTACTGCTTCTTCTAATTCAGCTCTTGTTCTTGCCATATCTTGCACTTCCTTTCCATATGGATTTATAAAAAATTCTAACCAGGGGTCTATTTCTCCTGTTTGCTTTTTGTGTCTTTTGTATTTTTGTAGCTCTAATATATGTACTTCTGTATTTTTTGTTAATATTTTTTCTCTGTGATTTTCTTCTCTATAATGCCATACTGTGTGATATTCTTGTATGTTTTCTAAATTTGGAAAATCTTCTTCCATTAGTACTACTAATACTGTTCTTTTTAGCTTTTTATAATCTTCTTTTACTTTGATATCTGCCACATATGTTTTTGATAGATATGCTATAAATCTGTCTGGTAAATAATCATATGCTTTTCTTTGCATTTCTACTATGTACTTTTGAAGATATTTATCTTTTGCTATTAAATCAGCTACCATTTGCTTATCTTTTGGTTTTTCCTTTAGTAATTCTAATTTGAAGTTTGTCGATATTTCTTCAATTTTTTCTCCTGTTATGTGCTCTAAAAAGCTTTTTGTTATTCTTTCGTTTCCTGGATTTCCTAACAAACATTTGAATATTACATCGTTTGTTGGTAAATATTTTGGATTTTGAGTATTTGTTAAATTTTCTGTCATAGAGTTTTTCCTTTCTTCTATTTTAACATATTAGTTAAATTCAGTACAATAGTTTAAGCAATTTTTTTTCTTACAATATTGTTATAAAACTCCTATTCACAGCTATTTTAGAGTAATGTAGAAGGTTTACATTATAAAAATGAGAATATAAATATAACTATAAGTATAAATTATAACCCATAATCTATAACTTCAGAAGTTAATATAATTTTGGAGATAATTTAGAATTAAAATAATGAAACTATAGCATTGTATGTGTTTGTTTTTGGATTTTTTCTTGAGAAAACATAAATTTTGAGTTTTTTATTAATTTTTATTTTGACTTTTACAAAATATCATATGAAAAAGATCTTGTGAAAACAATAAATTTGTAGTGAGAATGCAATTTTTGATACATTATTTATTATGTCAGTAGAAACATTTTTAATTGACAGTCTTGTGTCAGTGTGTCAATCAGAACCGTCCCCACTGACACATAATTCATTTTTAATTAAACTATTGCTGTGCTTATGCTTTTTTTGAAATTTTTAAGAATTTAAATTCATGAATAAAATTTGTGAGCTTTAAACTAGCTCTGAATTAAATTTTCGAAGTTTTTTTCGCATTAAGCTTTAACCGATTGTATTTTATAATGAATTAGTCTGTTTTACAAGGAAAATCGTGAGACAAATTTCGAGTTTTTTCGTAATTAGTCTTTGTTTGTAATATTTGCTTACTGCCTCATTCAATATGTCCCCCCTTTCCTATCATAGAAAATAAAATTATAAAATTAATCAAATCTATTTTACAAATTTTTTTTATATGTTATAATTTATAAAAAAATACGACAAAAGAAGAGGTAATTATGAATTCAATTTTAAAGTATGAAATAAAAAGTGATATTCGTGATATTATTGCAGAAATAGACTATGAAGAATATATGTTTAACAAAATATTTAAAACACATGTCACATTTAAAAAATTTAATTTAATATACGATATTTATGGTCCTCAAGCATATAGAAAATTTGTACCATCTTCATATCAAAAACAAGACTTAGTAAATTTAATAAATACTCAAAACTATCTTATTTTATATGATAGACATGGTAAAAAAATTTTTAAGAACTTGGCTTATACTGTAAATTTATATAATTTTAATAAATATTATAGTAAATTTAGGGCTTTTTTTTATAAACTATCTCATTTATTTACAAGAAAAAAATTAAAATTAAAAAGTGAAATTCCACTTATGCTACCTGAATCTATACCATCTATAGATGATTTAAAAAATCTGAGTAAAAAATAAAGCTTCAATCATGTTGAAGCTTTATTTTTATATATCATAATCATCTAATATTGTACCATTATATTCATAATTATGATTTCTGTAATATGATTTAGTTTCATTATAATAATTATTTATTTCTGTATTATATTTTTTTATTTCATCTACAGCAGTTGTCGCAAATATAAATATAATTATATATACAATAGTATATATAATATTTACAACAATTCCAACAGATCCACAAGATATTCCAGTTACAGAAAGTCCTTTCCCTTTGTTTATAATTCTTGAATTTTTTAATCCTTTAATTGATAAAATTAATGCTACTATGCCTAACACCAATCCAATAACAGGAACCCAACATAATATAACAGATAATATACCTAAAATCATACCAACAATAGCATTTGTATCAGTTATATTTTCATTTATTTTATTTTCCTCCATACAAACCTCCTAAATTTTCTTTCATTAATTTTACAATATAATTAATTAAAAAGCAACCAAAACATTTTAACCATTAATTTACATATTTTTTGCATATTTTATAATTATTAGTAAATACTACAATTACTAATTTTATTTTACGAAAGGATTATATATGAATAAGTTTAATAATTTTATAAAAAATCTTTTCACTTATAAACCTAGTGAATCGTATAATTTCACTATTGATAATGAAAGCCGGGCATGTTCAAAATGAAGATGGTAGTAATTACAATTTGAACAATAACACAACTAAAGATGTTGAACCGCAAAAGATTTTTACCGAAATAGATAAAAATCTTGATTTTTTGAAATATAAGTATAATGCTTTAATTTGCAATGATGTAATAATTAGAGAGTTTTCTTTACTAGCACAAAATATAGAATACAAAGCTTTTGTTATGTACATTGATGGAATGGTTGATTCTCCTGTTATAAATGAATTTATTTTATCTCCTTTAATGATGAGAAACAGGGCAAATATTTTTGATGATAAACAAAAAAAATTTGTTTCTGAGGAAAAGATAGATAATGTTACTTTAAAAAATTTTAAGAAATCTAAAGAAAAAAATTTAGTAGATTTTATTTATAATAGCCTAATTCCTCAAAATAGTGTAGATAAAGTTACAGATTTTTCTGATGTATATTCTGCAATAAATATGGGAAATTGTATGCTTTTTGTTGATTCATTAGATACAGCATTTAATTTAGATGTAAAAGGATTTAAGCAAAGAAATATTGACTCGCCAAGCAATGAAGTAGTTGTTCGTGGCTCACAAGAAGCCTTTGTTGAAAATATTAGAACTAATACATCTATGATTAGACGTCTTGTTAATAATGAAAATCTTGTAATGGAAACTTTAACAGTTGGACAAATTACTAAAACTCAAGTTTCTATTGGTTATATAAAATCATTAGCAAATGAAGATTTAGTTGCTGAGGTTCGCTATAGAATTAATAACTTATCTGTAGATTATTTAATTTCTTCTGGTCAATTAGAGCAATTAATACAAGATTCACCTGAAAGCTTATTTCCTCAAATGGTTGCAACAGAAAGACCTGATAAAGTTTCAAATTTTTTACTTGAAGGAAGAGTTATAATTATTGTTAATGGTAGCCCATATGTTTTAGTTGCACCTGGTGTTTTTGTTGATTTTATAACATCTCCCGAAGATTTAAATTTAAAATACCAATTTTCAAATATGCAAAAATTAATAAGACTTCTCGCAATATTTCTCTCTTTATTATTACCTGGAATGTATATTGCAATAACCAACTATCATCAAGAGCTTATTCCTACAGAACTATTATTCACAATAGCAGCAGCTCGTGAATCTGTTCCTTTTCCTACATTTGTAGAAATATTACTTATGGAAATTTCTTTTGAATTAATTCGAGAAGCTGGTCTGAGAGTTCCTACTCCTCTTGGTTCTACTATAGGTATTGTTGGTGCTTTAATTTTAGGTGAAGCAGCAGTTTCAGCATCACTTGTTAGTCCAGTTTTAATAATTATTATAGCAATAACTGGTATATGTTCTTTTAGTATACCTGATTTTTCACTTAATTTTACATTTAGAATTTATAGATTTATTTATATTATACTTGGATATGTTGCTGGATTTTTAGGAATTAGTGTTGTTTTATTTATTCAGTTAGTAATAATGTGTAAACTAAAATCATTTGGTTCGCCATATATTAACCCATACATTTTAAACAAAAATAAACGTAGCATTTCATCTTACTTTATTCCTCCTATTTGGAAAAGAGAACGTACATCTGTATTTTTGCATGCTCAAAAGAAATTTTCTCAAAAGAAAATAAGTATGGTTTGGAGGAAAAAATAATATGAATTCATCAAAATTAGAAACACTTGAAGCAATTGGACTTGTTTCGGTTGTTATGATTAATAAAATAATTTTAAATTATCCTAAAATTATAATGAAAACATCTGGTTCATCAGCATGGATATCCACAATTATAATATCTTTAATTGCTATATTTTTTGCATATTTAATATCAATGCTTTTTAAGAGATTTCCAGGAAGCGATATTTTAGATGTTTCCAATTATTTGGGAAAACGCTGGTTAAAAATACCTGTTGGTATAATTCATATATTATGTTTAATTACTGTATCTGCACTTATTGTAAGAAATTTTTCTGAATCACTTAAAATAATATATTTTAACACTTCACCAATTATTTATTTAATTTTATTTTTTATTATTTCGGCTTATGTGGCAAATAAATACGGAATTAAGGTTATATCAAAGGTTAATTTGATGATTGCACCTATTATATTTGTGAGTATTTTAGTTATTGTTATTTCTACTTCAGAGAACTTTGTTATTCAACGATTATTGCCGATTTTCGGTTATGGAATTAATGAAACTTTTTTTGGCAGTATTACAAATGTTTTCGGATTTACTGGTTTAGCTTATTTATTATATTTGCAACCATTATTAAAAAATGAGAAAGATTTAAAAAAAATTTCTATATTATCGATGATTATATCTGGCATATATTTACTATTAAGCGTTATTAGTTTACTTTTTGTTTTTTCATTTATAACAGATAGTAATGAAAGCATTACCATCTACTTATTAGCCAAAACAATTCGATATGGTGAATTTATACAAAGAGCGAATGCACTATTTATTTTTATATGGATTTTATCTATGCTTTCATATATTAGTATAGTAACATTTTTTATACTATATATAACAAAAAAACTAACTAATTTATCAAATACAACATCAATTAATTATTGTTACTGCTCTTTAATATTTGGATGTGCCTTATTATATGAAAATGTTGCTCAATATATAAATTTTATTGAAGGATTTTTAAAATATGTAATTTTAGTATTTTTATTTATAATTAACGTTGGAATACTTATATTAGCCAATATAAAATATAGTAGATTATTAATCTAATAAAAATTATAGCTATATTTTTTATTAACAGATGAAAGGATTTTTATATGAAAAAGTTATTAAAAAGTTGCTTTGTTGTATGCACTTTACTAATTATTTTATTTAATTTCACAGGTTGTTATGATGCACATGGTATTGAAGAGCTTGCTTATGCAGTTGCAGTTGGATTAGATATAACAGATAGTAATGAATTAGAGCTTACTCTTCAATTTGCCAAAAATGGTAGTAGTAGCTCAGAAGAGTCGGTAGGTTCGTCACAATCTGAAGGTTCCATCATTTCATCTGTAGTTTGTTCATCTATTGATTCTGGAATTGCACTAATTAATAGTCATATTTCAAAAAAGATCAATTTGTCACATTGTCAAGAAATAATTTTTTCGGAAAAAATAGCCACAATTGGGATTTCTGAATATTTGGACACTTTTGCTAATAATGTGGAAATTAGAACTGATTGTGCAATTGTAATTTCTAAAGCAAATGCAAAAGATTATTTAAAAAATGTAAAACCTTCATTAGAAACATTAACTGCACGTTATTATGAATCGACTTTAACAACAAATGAATATACTGGATATACGGCTAATATAAAATTAGCAGAATTTTATTCAGCTGTAAAAGATGATTATTCTGAAGCATATGCTATCTTAGGTGGGATAAATTCTAAACATTATACAAATACAGCTAAAATAAATGCTGATTATACTGCTGGTGAAAATCCTGTATCTGATAGCGATGTTATTGAAACACTAGGTATTGCCGTATTTTCTGGTGATAAACTTGTTGGTGAACTTACTGGATTAGATAGTATTTGTCATTTAATTATTAATAATGACCTTGATCAGTGTACACTTTCAGTACCTAATCCTTTTGAAAATAATAGATATATAGATTTATTAATAACCTCAACCAAAAATACAAAATGTTCCGTAAATATTATAAATAATTCACCTCTTGTAAATATTAATGTTCATTTAATTGGTTATGGTTTATCTTTAGATTCTAAAACATATTACAATACAGAAGAGTCTTTGAACAAAATTCAAAAATATGCCCAAAAATACATTCAACGTAAACTAGAAAATTATTTATATAATACTTCTTTAAAATACAATTCGGATATTTCTGGTTTTGGTAAATATGCAGTAAAGAATTATTTAACTCTTGATGAATGGCAAAACGCTAATTGGCTTGGAAATTATAAAAATTGTTTTTTTAATGTAAATGTTGAGTTTACATTGAAATCTGGATCTTTATTTGGAGAATCTTAGTGAGGTGATTGTTTATGATTAAATTTATTATTTGTATTGTTACGGTTTATATTTTAATTAATTCAATTAGTTATGGTATTTATGAATTAAAAGAGCAAAAAAATAAAGTTGGTGGAATTACTTCTGTTGCTCTTGGAATTTTTCAGTGTGTGTTTACAAATACTACTCTGTTTATGCTTAATAGATAAATTGTTATTATAAGGTGAAACTGGGAAAAGAGAACCGTCCCCTTTTCCCATTTTCCTTATTTTAGTTTTTTTAGTAGCCATTTTCCTTGTTGTGAGAAGTCGCTTTCTTGGAAACCTGTTGTTTTGTTGCAGTTACTATTTAGTATTGCTGAGGTTTCGTTTTTGTTTGATAGGTTCCAGCATACCCAGCTTATGTTGTAGCTGTTTAATAGTTCTATCCATTTGTCGCCTTCTTCTTGGCTTATTGTTCCATTTCCGCTGGCGTCACTTATTCCGAATTCTGTTACAAATATTGGTAATCCTTTTTCGTGTGCTATTTTTAATTTTTTTCTTAATTCGTCTTTGTGTGTTGCCGCATAAAAGTGTAGTGTGTACATTATATTTTCATAATCTGTTATTGGGTTGTTTGCTACAATGTCTACATCTTGTGACCATTTTGGTGTTCCTACTATTATTATTGCATTTGTATCTATTGCTCTTATTTTTGAAATTACTTCTTCTGCATATGGTTTTATATCTTTATCCCATGTAACATCTCCGTTTGGTTCATTACAAATTTCATATAATACATTTTTGTTATTTTTGAATTCATTTGCCATTTCTTCGAAAAAGCTTATTGCTTCATTTTTATATGTATTTGGATTATTGTCTTGTAGTATATGCCAATCTATTATTACATATAACCCTAAGTCTGTTGCGTAATTTACCGCTTCTTTTACTTTACTATGTAGCTCTTTTGTATATCCATCATTTGGATTACTATACATTGCAATTCTTATTACATTTATATTCCAGTTATCTCTCATTTCTTTAAATGTTTCTTCATTTATGTATTGTGAATATATTGCTATGCTATGTGTACTTACACCTTTTAATTGAAATTCTTGTTTATTTTTATCTACAATTTTAGTTCCTTCAACTGATAATTTTCCGTGTTTTCCTACTGGTGTTGAATTAATTTCTTTTATCACTTCGGTTGCTCCTTTTTTCATTATTTTTATTAAAATATTGTTTTCAATTTTACTTATTTTATCATTACTTTTATTTTCATTTTTTTGAAGTACATTACTTTGAGTTTGACCTGTTGTATTATTAGTTAAAATATCGTTTTTTTCCTTATTTTCTTTTATTTCATTGTTGTTATTATTATTTGTGTTAACTTTTTGCCCTTCTGAGTATGTTTTTATATTTTCAAGTTTTTGCTTTAAATCTGATTTAGCAATAAACCCTAATTCAATTTTCTGTTGTGGCTGTACTTCGTTATTATAGCTTTCTGGGCCTAACTTTAATATGCTTCCATTTATTTCATATTTTGCATTCCAAACTTGTGTTATTTCTATATCAGTAATATCAATTAATACCTTCCAATTTTTTACTGTTTCACTGCTATTATTGCTTAAATTTACTGTATATTGAGCATATTCTTTTATTCCATCACTCCATGTATTTGCAATAGATAATTTTATATCTAATTTATTTTCTTGTGTTACAACTTCATTATTTTCTGTTATAGAATTTTTATCATTATTTATAATTTCATTACCTTTAACTTCATTACTTTTAATTTCATTATTTGATAATTTATTATTATTGTTTTTTACAAAAATAAATCCTATAATAGCAATAGTTATAATGAAAATAAGCACTAATATCATAATAATTTTCTTTTTCATACGTAAATATCTCCTTTATTTTAATATTTATTTTGTATATTCATGTTCTTTTATAGTATCTTCGGAGCCAGCTTAATTAAAAATGCAAATTGTAGTTATAGATTATGTATATTTTCCACATCTTGTACTATCTTTTGCCTTATTCCTTTGTCTGAAAATTTATAATAATATGTTTGTATATCTGGTAATAAACTATCAAAATATACTATTTTTCCATCATTATCTTGTAATTTTAAGTTTGGAAGAGTTTTTATCATTTTTTCGTCTCCCCAATATTTGTAAATAAAGTCAGATTTCTTTTTATTTCCATACATTTTATCATATTCTTTATCTATCATTTCTACATTTCCAATATTAATATTATGTAATTTTACCATTCTTATATAAAAAGCTTTTAGCGCATATGCTGTTAATAGACAATCACCAATTAAAAATACCGCAGTTATCATTTCTATTATTTTTAAAGCCTTATCTGATATTTTTCTTTTTATAAAGTTTATTAATTTATCAATTTTAGGATTTATATATGATACTAAATAAATTCCAAGTAATCCCCAAAAAATTGAAAAATATACACAAACTCTACCATTTATATTTAGTGGCATGTCCGAATAATCCCACCAAATAACATGAAATATTAATTCACCTATTAGGCTAACTAAATATTCTATTACAGAGCCAGCAACAAATCCTCCCCAAAATAATGTATTATTATTCTTTTTAAATGGTTGCAAACACAGTATCATAACAACTGCCCCTAAACCATATATTGCGCAAAAAGGACCATATAAAAAGCTTTTTCTACTTTCTATTACTCCTTTTGTTACTGCACCAAATGCAGTTTCTATTACAAATCCTAAAACACTATATATAATAAAATATGCTATTAATCTCCATATTGAAAAACCAAATATAGTCTTATTTTTCTTTACTTTATTTTCTTTATTGTTTTTTTCTAAATTATTTTTTACAATATTTTCATTTGTTTTTTCCATTTTAATTCTCCTTATTACTACTTATTTTTCTTCTTTTTTCGTTTTTCTAATTTATTTTGTTTTATTAATAAATCCTCTAATTTTGTTTGTTCTATTTCTTGTGCAGTTTTTCTTTTTGGAATAAACCATTCTGCAAATTTATATCCATCTCTGCCTTTAATATAACAATAACCTATAAGTGAATACACTATTGCACCTACAAAATTGACTAGTAAATCTTTCATGGTGTCTTTTATACCTAAATCTAAATATCCACCATCTATTACTTGTTCTTTTTGCATTCCATTTTGATCAGTGTAATATATTACTGTTTTATTTATATTATTTATTACAATTGCATTGTTCTCTTTATCTGGATTAAGCTCCACTGATGATATTGTCTGCACAATTCTATCTTTTTGCATATCTGTTTTAAATACAGTATCCATCCCGAACTCAAAAAATTCCCATAACACTCCAATTGTCATTGAAAAACAAAATGCAACTAAAGCTACAAAAATTGGCTCCATTTTAGCATGGAATTTTTCTGACCTGTTTAAAATATCAATCATTGAAAAACCTATTGCAGCACATAAAAAACCATTTATCGTATGAAGCATTGTATCCCAATTTTTAAATATCCCATAAAAATTTTGAACCTCTCCTAAAATTTCTGCAGAAAAAATAAATAATAATATTATTTTTTCAAGTGTATCTGGTAATTTTATGTTTAATTTTCTATCAATAAATATTGGAATTAAAAATAAAATTAATGTAAGTACACACATAAAAACATTCTCGAAATTTCCCCTTAATAATTGAATTATCATTGTTGCAATTACTAAAACTCTTAATATTATATATATTGTAATATCTTTTTTCTTATACTCACCAATTTCAATTTTTTTCATTAATCAACTTCCTTATAAAATATTTTCTTTTATTTTATTATATGCTAATTATAATAAGATTATTTTTTTGTATTGTATCATATTGTATTAAGAAAAGCGACCAAATAAAAAAAATTTAGTTGCTTTTTTTATATGCAGTCTCCTGCATTTTTCTTTTTTGATTTTTTATATTTATCTCCATCTTTTTTTGATAATTTTATATTTTGTATACCTAATTTAGTACATATCTTAAATTCAGTATATCCTTTATTAATTATTGGATGTCTTAATATTCTATTATCTGCTATATTTACAGTTTGTTTTGAAAATGCTATATATGAAAATTTTTCATCTTCATATGATAGTTGACCATCTTTAAAAAGTTTATGTATTTTGCTTCTTTGCACTCTTGCTGTAAATTGACACCAATCATCTTGTGGTAATGTACATTCATTTTCATGTGGACATGGCGCAATTATATGTGCATTTTCTTGTAATAATTGAGAGCGTATTTGTTTTATATTTAAAAAGTCCTCGTGGTGTTCCTGGCTCTATTACAAGTAGAATTTTATTTGTTGCTTTCCACAGTTTTGAAATTATTTTATTTACTTCATTTTTTGGTAATTCATTTATCATATATGATACCATTATAAAATCTGCTGTTTGATTAATTTCATCTTTTACAATGTCAAACTTTTTCCATTCTGTGTTTTTCAATTTTTCAGAATATGACATTAATTTTTTACCAACTTTTATCATTGAATCTTCTCTTTCAAAACATGTTATATTAGGTGAATTATCTACTAATTCTGTAATAGCCCATGTTGCAGATCCTGTTCCAGCTCCTATATCAAATACTGTATTTATATTAAAATTGTTATTTTCTAAAGTTTTGTTTATTGCACTATAATCAGCCTCATATGTTGCAGGCATTCTTGAAAGAGCATATGCTACTGCTTCATCTGATTCAGTTAGTAATCTTTTACCATCATTATCATTTTTTCTGTATTTTTCACTTATTGATTTTGCTTTTTCATTTATATTTTGCATATTTATAATTTGATTTAATTGATTTTCTAAAGCTCTGTTTAAATCTATTGGAATTGCCATTTTATCTCCTTATTATTTCTTGTTATAATTATATTTTCTATATAAAAAATGAACGCTTTAACATAATGTTAATAATACGCTCATTTTATTAATATTAACTTATTAGAATTTATACCAATCTGGTACCATTAGTAAATCAAGTTCCATTACACCTAAAACAATGTATAAGAATATTGTAACCGAAATACTTGCTATGCCTATAATTAGTCCTGCTGTTCCTATACCTTTCTTTTCAATAATACAACTTACTATACCAAGAACTATTGATAAAACACCAAATATTACAGATACAACTATGTAGCACATTGTTACTACAGATAATATTCCTAATACTAGTGATGCAATACCCAATCCGTAATTTTTCTTTTCTTTAATAACTTTTTGATTTTCTTCCATAAAATTTCCTCCTTTATGAAGTTTCTACTGCTTTATTTTAATATATATTGTTATTTTTTTCAAGTTTCAAATTTAAGAATTTGCTATTTCTATATTTACATTTTTTCCTTTTATTGGCTTATCTTTCATACCAGTTAAAACTTCATCTACATAGTTTACTGGTACATCAACAAAAGAAAATTTGTCTAATATATTTACTTTTCCTATTTCTTTACCTGATATTGCTGTGTTTGCTGACATACTTCCTATTATGTCTTTTACCATTATTTTGTCTTTTTTACCTAAACTAAAGAATAATCTTACATATCCATTTTCATCTGGTTCATAGCTATTTTTTGAAGTATTGTTTTGCTCTTGCTTTCCATTTATTATTGTAAACATTGCTTTTGCTAAATCTTTTAAATCTATATTTTGATTTGATATTAGTTCATCAAAAATATCTGATTTAATAAATTCTTTTTTACTCATTATATCTGTAACAGATTTAACAAATTCTGTATCTTTTGCTTTATTTATTTCAGATACTGTTGGTATTTTTCCATAAGATATTTTTGTTTTTGCATAATGCTCTATTTCTTGTAATTTATTTTTTTCTTTACCAACAACGTATGTTATTGCTTTTCCTACATTTTTATTTCTACCTGTTCTTCCAATTCTGTGTACATAATACTCATTTTCTTGTGGAATATCATAATTAATAACTAAATCTAAATTTGCAATATCAATTCCCCTTGCAGCAACATCTGTTGCTATAAGAATTTTTACATCACCCTTTTTAAACTTTTTAATTGTTCTATCTCTTTGATCTTGTTTTATATCACCATGTATAACATCAACATTATATTTTTTAGATTTTAAGTAATCATGTAATTGGTCAACTTTTTTCTTTGTGTTACAAAATACTATCAATTTTTCTGGTTTGTATAAATCAATAACTCTTGTTGTAATTTCGTCTTTCATATTATTTTTTGTTTGAAAAGCTATTTGGTCAATATTTTCTACTGTTAGCTCTTTTGCTTTTATTTTTATTTTTTTAGGATTTTTTAAATATTTTTTTGTAATTGCCATTATCTTTTCATTCATTGTTGCAGAAAATAACAATGTTTGTCTTTCTTCTGGAACTTCTTGCAAAATTGTTTCAATATCTTCTCTAAATCCCATATTTAGCATTTCATCTGCTTCATCTAATATAACCATTTTTACATTTGATAATTTTATTGTCTTTTTTCTCATATGATCCATTATTCTACCAGGTGTTCCAACTACAACTTGAACTCCTTTTCTTAATGGTATTATTTGTTTTTCTATTGGTTGACCACCATATACAGTAAGCAATTTTAAATTTTCAGTATATTTTGTAAATTTTCTTAATTCATCTGTAATTTGGCAAGCTAGCTCTCTTGTTGGTGCTAATATTAATATTTGTGTTTTTTTATTTTTTACATCAACATTTTCAATTGCTGGAATACCAAAAGCAGCAGTTTTTCCTGTACCTGTTTGTGATAATCCTATTATATCATTTCCATTCATAATTTCTGGTATTGATTTTTCTTGTATTTCTGTTGTCTCATCATATCCTATATCCTGTAATGCTTTTAATAATTTTTCTGATAAATTTAACTCATTAAATTTCATATTTTCTCCCCTACTCTATTTTTTTATTATGATTATTGGCTAAAAAAACAGACTTAAAACAAATTTCAAAATATGTTTTAAGTCAAATTTTTCCTTTTTTCATTTATATGATATATTTTTACATCAACTAATAAACATAAATTTCACATTTATTAGTATACCATATTTTTATATTTATGTAAAGTTTTTACTCGGCTTTTTAAAAATACTGTTTGGATTATATTTTTTTGCCTTTTCTTTTTCAACTTTAATTTCATAAAATTTATGAAATTCTTTCATTATCTTTTTTTGCTCTTTATCTAGTAAATACTCCATATTCAAATATGACAACATAGCTATTGTTTTTCTATTCATATCTTGTTCATTTAAATTCTTTGCTTCATTATATGTCCATTTGTATGTGTTATCTTTTTGCGCTTTTATTGCATTTCTTATTTCATATGGTATTTTTATTAAATCTTCTTTTCTTAAATGATTTAATATTTCATCTAATTCAACTAGACACTTTTCATATTCCATTATTTTTCTCTCCTTATATCTTGCTTTTCTGTTTTCTCACTAACATTATCTTTTATTATTCCAGATACAGAGCTCATTTCGGATGTTGTTAATTCGTTATCTGTATCTAATTGAGCTATGCTTTTTGGAGTTATTATCCTATTTCCTGATTCTTGTGATGCATTTCTATCTATAATCTCTGAAAACTGTTTTCTAAGTTCTGGTAATTTTGGCACTTCTAATCTAATTAACATTTTATTACTACATAAGAAACGGTCTCCTACTTGTGTCAATCTTGGCAATTCTAGCTTTGTTAATTCTTTATTAGTACTCAAGAAACAGCCTCCTGCTCGTGTTAATTTTGGCATTTCTAGTTGGGTTAATCCTTTATTTGAATATAGGAATTTATATCCTACTCGTGTTAAGTTTGGCATTTCTAGCTTAGTTAATTTTTCATTTCTAAATAAGAAATCATTTCCTGTTTCTGTTAGTTTTGGCACTTCTAGTTTGTTTAATCCTTCATTATAAGATAAAAAATTTTCTCCTACTTGTCTTAAATTTGGCAATTTCAATTGTGTTAATCCTTTATTTCCATATAAGAAACCATTTCCTATTTCTATTAATTTGGGCATTTCTATTTTTGTTAGTCCTTCATTCCAAGCTAAGAAATAGTCTCCTACTTGTGTGGCGTTTGGTATTTCTATTTTTGCTAATCCTTTATTGCAAGATAAGAATCTTTTACCTATATTAGTCAAATTTTTGTTTACATATTTTACAATTTGATTATTTTCATCAATTCCAATTAATACAGGTTCTTCTATATCTTGTAGGTATACTTTGATTATTCTATTTATGTTTTCATCTTCAGATTTTACCACTTCTATATTTTCGATTTTTTGTAAATCATCAACAAATGAATCCTCTATATCTCCACATACTTTTATTGTTTTGTTCTTTTTATCTATATAAAAATAATCAATTAATATTCCTTCTTCTGGTTTTCCAATATGTGTTACTTCTCCATTTTTAATAACTATGTTTCCTGGACAATAATAAGCTCCATGTATTTCCATATTATATTTATAATATTTTCCATCATTCGCTACTACATATCCAGGTAGCTCAAAACTTTCTAGATTTGAACTATTTAGCTCCAATCCATATTGTCTTTGCAATAATTTCTCAAAACTTTTTGTTAGTCCTGGAGCTATTCTATCCAAATCGTTTCCATATGTTGCATCTGGATTATTTACTGTATGATTGTATCTATTTTTTATCGATACTGTACATCTTCCATGTTTATTGAATTGTATTCCCATAACAGATGTTCCATATTCATCCTCTCTTTTTGGGTTATCAAAATATTCTCTTTTTATATCTTCAGCATTTTCTTTTACTGCCCAAAATACAACACAACGATCTAGTCTTCCACCTCTAAATGTACATAGCTCCTCTCTTGGTTTATAATATCTCTTAAATTTTTGTATTTCTTCTTCAGTTAGACATTCTGTTAAATTATATCCTACCTTTTTTAAAAGTTCATATGGTGTTTTTTCTTCTATCATTTTCTTTTCGGGATTTTCTACATCAACTTTACTATATATATAAGATTTAAATTCTTCTTCACAATCTGCTTTTATTATATCTTCATATAAATTCTTACAATTATCCGAAAACGATGATGATAGTATTTCATATAACATTCCCTCTTGCTCCAATAATGTTGGAAAAAGAGCTCTACATAATTTCATGAAATTTTCTCCATACACTTTTTTTATTTTCCTTAATTCATTTGATGCCCCCATTTTTTCTCCTATCCATATAACCTTTTTAAATATATTTCCTTTTTGTCTATTATGACTTTTACTACGTCAATATCATTTATTGATATATTTTCTTTTCCATATTTGCTTTCGAGATTTCCGAATGTATAACTCGTACTATAGCCTTCATATTTTGAATCTAATAATTCCTTATTCAAAAATATATAATTACCAATTTTGGGCTTTTCCGCTAAATCACAAAAATCTAAACTTATAACATACTTATGTTTCTCTTTATCTTCTAAATTATATTTGTAACCATCTATATTTACAATCTTAAGTTCCATCATTTTATGAATTCACTCCTCTTATTATATATATTAATTATCATTTATGAATTTTTATTATTACGTATAATATTTTTATTAAATTTTCCTTGTATCATCTTTATTTTGAGTCTCTTCTATTATTTTACCTGCATCTACTTCAGTTGTTGTTAATTTACTATCTTTATCTAATTGAGCTATGCTTTGTGGAGTTATTATCCTGTTAC
>ENA-OOYV01000301-OOYV01000301.1-human-gut-metagenome-genome-assembly--contig:-NODE-301-length-37156-cov-3.990755_pt1 | contig 37156 bp, 27 predicted proteins | sample MGYA00241704_ERZ501380 | MGnify/ENA primary metagenome ERZ501380 (study PRJEB25962, sample SAMEA2042984) | human gut metagenome | biome: human gut; feature: human-associated habitat; material: faeces...
GCCCAAGCCAACGCTAACGCCCAAGCCAATGCCAAAGCCAACGCCAACGCCAACGCCAATGCCAACGCTAACGCCAAAAAAGACGGTGATTTGTTAAATTATTTGGCAATTTGTATCTGTAATTACACAGCATATAGAAATTGTAATTAAATTTGCTGTGGGTGCTTTGCCTGCGCCCGACTGATTGTCGGGAAGCAAAGTATGGTAAATAAAAATTATGTAACTAATTTATTTATAATTAATAACACTTTCTTATGAAACAAAAATCAAATGAGAAACAAACAAAGATGGGTGTAAGGTTTGTGTGCGGTGTGGCGGCTATGACCTTTGCAGTTGCATCTGCCTTTACACCTGCAAATGCTCAGGAGAATCCGTTGTGGATGAGACACTCGGCAATATCTCCGGATGGTTCTACAATTGCCTTTACATATAAGGGCGATATATTTACTGTTCCGGCTACAGGAGGTAAAGCTGTTCAGGTAACTACAAGCCCAAATTATGACAGCAATCCTATCTGGAGTCCTAACGGCAAACAGATAGTTTTCAGCTCAGACAGATATGGTACGGATGATATCTTTATTGTTGATGCCCAAGGCGGTACTCCAACAAGGCTTACAACATATGCTGCCGGTGCAGAGACTCCAATAGCGTTCCTTAATGATTCAACAGTGCTGTTTTCTGCAAATATTCTTCCGGATGTAAACAGCCGTCAGTTTCCGGGCGGTACTTTCAGCCAGGTGTATACCGTTAAGACAAGGTCGAATGTGAGACCTGTGATGTTTTCATCACTGCCAATGGAGAACATTTGTATAAGCAAAGATGGCAAGAGCCTGTTGTACACAGACAAGAAGGGCTATGAGGATCAGTACAGAAAGCACCATACATCATCTATTGCAAGGGATGTCTGGCAGGCAACCGCCAATGAAAAATTTGGTGTACTCTCAGAAAAAAAGAGCGATGCGGCAAAGGGGTTCAACTACTCTAAACTTACCTCTTTCAAAGGAGAGGACAGGAATGCGGTTTATGCTCCGGATGGAAAGAGCGTTTACTATCTTAGCGAGGAGGATGGAACGTTTAACATTTGGAGAGCAGAGCTGAACGGTAATACATTTACCGGCAAACAGCAAATTACCAAATACAAAGGCAATCCTATAAGATTTCTTACCATTGCAAACAACGGCACATTGTGCTTTGGGTACGACGGTGAGATCTACACAATGACTAATGGCACGCAACCAAAGAGGGTGCCTGTCAACATAGTTGCCGATGATCTTGGAAGCAGAAACCAGAAGGTTCAGATGAATACCGCTGCTGCTTCAATTGGTGCTGTGAGCAAAGACGGCAAGCAGATTGCCTTTATCTACAGGGGCGATGTTTATGTCACATCTGTAGATTATGCAACAACAAAGCAGATTACCAATACCCCGGAGCAGGAGCGTAATGTAGATTTTGCACCGGATGGCCGCTCTGTTGTATATAGCTCAGAGAGAGACGGTTTGTGGCAGATCTACAAAACAAGCATAGTTAACGACAACGAGAAGCTGTTCCCATACGCTACAGAGCTTAAAGAGGAGAGGGTGACAAAGACAAACAATGTATCGTTCAATCCAAAATACAGCCCAAATGGCAAGGAGATAGCATTCTTGGAGAATCGTACAACCGTAAAGGTCATAGATCTTAAGAGCGGTAAGGATAGGGTTGTGATGGATGGCAAATATGAGTATTCTTACAGCGACGGAGACCAATCTTTTGAGTGGAGCCCAGACGGCAAGTGGATCCTTTCTAACTTTATTGGCAATGGTGGATGGAACAGCAAGGATGTTGTCCTTTTGGATGCATCCGGCAACGGCAAAATGGTTAATCTTACCAACAGCGGTTACACAGATGTAAATGCAGAGTGGGTGCTTGGCGGAAAGGCAATGATGTGGTACTCAGACAGAGCCGGTTACAGAAGTCATGGCAGCTGGGGCGCGGAAGATGATATCTATCTAATGTTCTTTGACCTTGATGCTTACGAGCGTTTCAATATGTCCAAGGAGGAGCTTGCACTGTTAGAGGAGCAGGAGAAGGCAGATAAGGAGAAGGCAGACAAGGAGAAGAAGGAGAAAGCGGAGAAGGGTGCCAAAGGAAAGAAAGAAAAAAAGGATACCAAGCTTCCCGACAAAGATTCAGACAAAAAGGATGATGAAGTCAAGCCTTTGGAGTTGGACCTTGAGAATGCCGAGTACAGAATAGTAAGACTTACAAACAATTCGTCTAAACTTGCAGGCGCAGTTATGAGCCCTAAGGGTGATAAGCTATATTATCTTACAAGTTTTGAAGGCCCGGCAGATCTGTGGGTTAAGGATTTGAGAGAGGGTAGTACAAAGATATTGGTGAAGGGTGCCGGATACGGTTCTATGTTTATGAGCAAAGATGGCAAAACCATCTATATGGGTGGCAGAACGGGATTCAAGAAGATAGATGTGTCAAACGGATCATCCAAGAACATCCCTTGCGAATTTACATACGAGTACAAGCCTCAAGGAGAAAGAGCTTATATGTACGACCATGTATGGAGACAGGTTAAGGAGAAATTCTATAAGAAAGATCTTCACGGCGTGGATTGGGAGGCTTATAGGACAACCTATAATAAGTTCCTTCCATACATTAACAACGACAAAGACTTTGCGTTCATGCTAAGCGAGCTTCTTGGGGAGCTTAACGCATCTCACACGGGAGCACGTTACCGTGGATCAAAGAGATTTATGGCAACAGCATCTTTGGGTGTATTCTACGATGAAGACTATAAAGGTGACGGACTTAAGATTAAGGAGATTATAAGAAGAAGTCCTTTGGATCTTATAAAGACACAGGTTAAAAACGGAGATATTATAGAGAAGATAGATGGCGTGGCAATCAAGACAGGAGAGGATTACTTCCCGTTGCTTGAGGGCAAGGCCGGTAAGAAGGTTCTTTTGAGTATCTATTCACCTGTAACAAAGACACGTTTTACACAACAGGTTAAGGCTATTAATGCAGGTGAATTGAATTCGCTTCTTTATGACAGATGGGTAAACACCAATAAGAAGGAGGTTGAGCTTGCAACCAACGGCAAGATAGGCTATATCCATATAGAGGGTATGGACTCACCAAGCTTTAGGGTTCTATACAGAGAGCTGTTGGGCCGTTACAGAGATTGCGAGTCTGTTATTATAGATACAAGACATAACGGCGGCGGATGGCTTCATGATGATGTGGTTACATTATTGAGTGCAAAACAGTACACCAAATATGTACCAAGAGACCAGTTCATTGGCAAGGATCCGTATAACAAGTGGACAAAACCTTCTTGTATGCTTGTGTGTGAGGACAACTACAGCAATGCCCATGGAACACCATGGCTTTACAAAGAGATGAAGGTTGGCAAACTTGTTGGAGCTCCTGTACCGGGAACAATGACAGCTGTATGGTGGGAGACACTTATGACGGGTACTGTTGTTTTTGGTATTCCTCAGGTTGGTTGTGTTGACAATAACGGAGATTATCTTGAGAACAAGGAGTTGGAGCCCGATGTTTATGTGCTTAACCCTGCTGCAGATGTCATGAATGGCAAAGATGCGCAGTTGGAAACAGCTATAGAACTGATGCTTAAAGGTGAAAAATAGAGCAATCTGAATAGATGAAAAGCCGGAAAATTTTTCCGGCTTTTTTTTGTTTTTCAAAAAAATATCTACATTTGCAGCCCAACTTGGTGTCCGGATTTCAATATCTTGAATACGGATGAAAAGGGAATCATGTGAGAATCATGAGCAGACACCGCTGCTGTAAGTTCCTTAATTATTCTTTGATAATCACAGCCACTATCTGTATGGATGGGAAGGCATCAAAGATGGAGCGAGCCAGAAGACCTGCCAAGTTGTTAAATGTTAAGCTTTCGGGTAATAAAGCTTGCAGGTATCAATTTTTATAGATTCTTTTTATTGCTTGATATAGGCAGGCTTTATTCCTTATTAAAAGGTTAAGGAATGAAAAGTTTTTTGTCTCTGCTGATTTTTTTTATTGTTTCTGTTCCGTTGTTTGCGCAGATGCGTTATCAACTTAAAGGTGTTGTTGAATCTAAAAATGGGGAGCCTATTGAATCTGCAACTGTCTCTGTTAAGGATAATGCCGCTATATGGACTGTTACCGGGAAAAATGGAGGGTTTAAATTAAACTTGCCTAAGGGCAGATACATTGTTGTTGTCTCTTTTATGGGATACAAAACAGTTGAGGAACCTGTTGTAATTTCCGGAAATAAAGAGATTGGGTTTATTCTTGAGGAGGAGAAAGAGAGCTTAGAGGGAGTTATGATTGTTGGCAAGAGTAATGCCCAACTGCTAAAAGAGAGTGCTCTGGCTGTTAATGCATTGAATGTTAGGCCTATTATAAGTTCGGCTCATAATCTTAATTCTGTAATAAATAAAACAACGGGGGTTAAGGTTAGGGAGTCTGGCGGTGTGGGATCTGATTTTGAACTCTCTATAAATGGGATGTCGGGAAATTCTGTGAGATATTTTATTGATGGGGTGCCGTTGTCTTCTAAAGGTTCGGGGGTGAATCTTGCTAATCTGCCGGTAAATATTATTGAGAGGATAGAGATATATAAGGGTGTAGTGCCTGCCTACTTGGGTTCCGATGCTTTGGGGGGTGCAATTAATATTGTTACTAAGGAGGACAGACGTAATTATTTGGATTTTTCTTACGGTTATGGTTCGTTTAATACTCATAAGACGGATTTTAATGCTCAGTATCTTTTTAAAGGGATTATTGTAAAACCTACAATAGGTGTAAATTACTCCGATAATAGCTATAAGGTTAAGAATGTTGAGGTTTGGAATGAGGATAAAGGTAAGTATGTTAATGAGAGCAGAAGACGTTTTCATGATGATTATTTCTCGTTGTTAGGGCAGTTGGAACTGGGTGTGACAAATAGGAGGTGGGCAGATTCGTTTTTTGTTTTGGGGTCATATTCAAAGGTTGACAAGGAGTTGCAAACCGGCTCTATTCAGACTATTGTGTATGGTGAGGCCAAGAGGCAATCTGATTCCAAAAGTCTGTCTGCTACTTACAGTAAACGGAATTTTATTGTTAATAAGCTGCGTTTAAATGCTTTGTTGTCTTATACTTGGGATCATTCTCGTACAATAGATACGGCTTTTAGGAAATATGATTGGAACAGGAATTTTATTGAGACTACTCGTAATGAGATTATGGGCGACAGTAAGTCTATAAGAAATTATAAACGTCCAAGGGCTGTAGCCAGGGCTAATTTTGATTATGTTGTAAACAGCAATCATTCTTTTAATCTTAATTATCTTATGAATAGGCTTGGAAATGAGAGATATGATGAGGTTGATAAATCTTTTTCTAAATCTAAGGATGTGTTAGCCAAGCATATTATTGGGTTATCTTATAATCAGTCTCTGTTTAAGGGAAAGATGAATAATCTGTTTTTTGTAAAGGATTACCTGAATTATCTAAAGGTTACTCAGAGAGATAAATACTGGATAACCGGCTCCGACAGGGTGGATAAGAGGGCTACCAAGAGTTATTGGGGGTATGGTACTGCGGTTAGATATGCTTTAATGGAGGCGCTTGCTCTTAAAGTCTCATACGAGCATAGTGTGAGATTGCCTCTTGGTAATGAGTTGTTGGGTAATGGTACTACTGTTTTGGCCAATCTTAAATTGAAACCTGAGAGCAGTAATAATTATAATGTGGGGTTGTTTGGCTCTTTTAAGGTTAGGGATAAACATCTGTTTAATTATGAAGCTAATGCGTTTACAAGGGATGCTTCAAACTATATAAGGGCGGTTTTGTCTGAGAGAGACGGAATGGTGCAGTATGAAAATGTGTCGAGCGTGAATGTTAAGGGGGTGGAGGGTGAGTTTTCGTATAATTTTAGCGATATGTTGCGGTTTATGGCTAACTGTAGCTATCAGAAAGCGGTGGATATGAATAGGTATAAGGAGGATGGCAAGCCGTCTATTACTTATAAGAATAAGCTTCCTAATCGTCCGTGGCTGTTTGGTAATGCAGAGATGAATCTTTATTTTAGAAATCTTATAGGGGCCTATGATAAGCTTATGATTGGTTATCATTACCAGTATGTTCACTGGTTCTTTCTTACTTGGGAGGCTTATGGTTCGTTGTCTGGAAAATCTAAAATACCTACACAATATCAGCATAATGCGGTTGTTTCATATTCATGGAAAAGGGAGAGGTATAATCTGTCTTTGGAGTGCAATAACTTATTTGATAGGGAGTTGTATGATAATTTCATGCTACAGAAGCCCGGTAGGGCGTTTTTTCTTAAATTCAGATTGTTCATCAATTAATTATACATTACAAAAATGAAAAATTTTAAGTTTTTTTTGACTGCCGTTGCGGCAATGTTCTCTTTGGTTGTATCATCTTGCGATAAGAATGATGATCCTGCGCCGACTCCTAACCCCGATGAGAGGGTTGAGAAATATTTTGATTTATGGGTTAAGGCGGGTACGGATCAGGTCTCTATTCTTGTTAAGAATGTGAGCGATGTGTCTGATCCTAATCTTGTAATAGATTATAAGAATACAGGGGCTGATATTACAGCTAAATTGGATGAGGAGATTATTTTTAGGGATGGTTACTATTACGAAATCCCTTCATCTGGAGACAGGTTTGGAAAATATGAGATTTATGACGGAAAGCTTGGTATTATTGCTGAGCGTCCTTTTGCTAAGAATACTTACAAGACTTACAGATATACTCATTGCTGGATAGACAAGACTACCCTTTGTATTATGGCTTATAATGGTAATAAGGCAAACCCTGGTATTATATGGACTAAGCTTAATACAACCGATATGTCTATTATAGCCGAAGGTCAACTGGAGGGGGTTGAGATTGATGCTGCAGGTGGATACTATTTTAGCACATCGGGTATTGCAAAATATAGAGAGTCTGATGGTTATATTATCTATATGACTCAGAAAAAGTCTAAATTCTGGTCTAAAGATTTCAATGTGATTTTTATTAAGGCCAGCGATATGAGTGTTAAGTGCGATGTTAAAGAGACCAGAGTTCATACCATGGCCGGTACGGCGTATGGTGAACTGTTACAGGATAAAACTTTTTGGGATGAGAATGGTAATCTTTACATTGCTTGCAATACCGAGAGAAAGGATGCTACAAGTTATACTCAACAGGTTGGTAATTTATTGAGAATCAATAAAGGTGAATTTGATCTAGACAAAAAATACATGGGGCACAGGTATGAGTCGGGTAAACTGATTACATCAACCTATATGGGTAATAACAAGGCTATTCTTTATATTCAGGATCCTGCTCACACAGGAGCTGAGGGATGGGGCAGTAAATATAATTGTTATTTTGCAATATTGGATCTTGCTACAGATAGCAGAACGGAGGTTATGTACAACGGTACACATATTCCGTACAGCTTAGGAACATTCGCTCAGTTTGCTGTTGTTAGGGATGGTAAGGTCTATCTTGCAACAAATCCAAAGAATGAGTCTCCTACAATCTATATTTATGATATTGCAACCGGTGTTGTTAAGAAGGGTCTTTCAATTCAGGAGGGTTATGGCTTTAGAAGACTTGTCCCTATGGAGAGGGAGAAAGTAAATGTTGCGCAATAATCAATAAAATTATAAAAAGATTGGGTTATGAAGAGTTTTTTAAAATTTCTATTTAGAATACACAAATATGTAGGTGGTTTTATTGCAGTGTTTTTTTTAATGTGGTTTGTTACCGGAGTTATCTTGGTTTACCATCCGTATCCACGTATTTCAGATAAAATGGTTAACAGTAAAATGGAGACCTTGGACTCTTCATTACCCGATTTGAATTCTGTTGCAAATAGGGTAGATGGAGAGATACAGGCTCTATCTTTGAAACGGTTTCAGGGGCAGACCGTCTTTAAAATTAAGACAGGTGATGAGAGGTTATCTTTGGTGGCCGACACTCTTGCGGATCAGAGGATAAAGCCTATAACTTTTGAAACGGTAAGGGAGGAGGCTGCCAAATGGTCTGATGCTCCTGTTGTGCGTGTTGATACTCTGCACAAAAAGGAGCAGTGGGTGTTGTATTCAAAGTATGACCGTCTTATGCCTATGTATAAGTTCTATTTTGGTGATAAGGATGCTACTCAGCTGTTTATATCGGGAAAAGATGGAGTACCGTACCAGCTTACTACTTCGTCTCAGCGTTTTTGGGCGTGGGTTGGGGCTATTCCTCACAAGCTCTATTTTACATGTATAAGGGGGGATGTTGACAGGTGGAAAGCGTGGATTGTTGCTGCCGGGGTTATATGTCTTATTGCGGCTTTGTCTGGAGTAATATTGGGTTTATATCTGCTTATTAACAGGTATAGACAGCAAAGGAGATGGGAGATTCCTTATAAAAAGGGATGGAGCCGCCTGCATTATATTACCGGTTTAGTTTTTGGATTTTTCCTTGTATGGTGGGCTGTGAGCGGTATCTTCTCTATGTCTAAGGTGCCTCAGTGGCTTGTGCCTACAAAAGCGGAGTCTAATTTTAATCCTAATAGGTTATGGGGTAAGGGTATTCTTCCTTTGGACAGGTATATGCTTGATTACAGAACTCTAAAGGAGACTTATCCTAATCTTAAAAGTGTGGAGTGGACAAGGTTTGCCGATATTCCTGCTTATTATATTATTGAGGGGGAGAATGAGCGTTATATAGATGCTTCGTCTAAGGAGGTTGTTCCTCTTAATGTCCCTATGGAGAGTATTGAGGAGGGCTTTAGAAAGATACATGGTTATGATGTGCCAATGAAGGTTACTCTTTTGGAGAGGTACGATAATTATTATCTGAGCTTTAAGGGAACTCTTGAACTTCCTGTTTATAAGGTTGAATTGGATGATAGCGACCATAATCTTTATTATGTAAATCCAAGAACCGGTTATATACGCTATCTTAACAAAAACAAGATGGTTGATAAATGGCTGTTTAGCGCTATTCACTATCTTAATCAGGGGTGGTTGGTAAATCGTCCTGCTTTATGGACATTCTGTTTATGGTTTTTGTGTATAGGTTGCGGAACTGTATGTTTTACAGGTTTTGTGCTTATTCTAAGAAGGCTTTTCAGGTGCAGGAAAAAGATTTGTAATAAATAATTCCAATTATTTATATTTTGTTAAAAGTATATCAAAGTATTGTAAAATAATGTCTACTTTTGCAGATGATTTTGGTGCCCGTTATTCTGTTATTGAGTTACGGGTAAAAAGGGAATCGGGTGAGAATCCCGGACAGACACCGCTGCTGTGAGCTTTGTTTAGGTTCTTAATATCAATTGCCACTGTTTTATATGGGAAGGCGTTAAGAATGAAGCGAGTCAGAAAACCTGCCAATATTTTAGTTTAAAGGCTTTCGGGTAAAAAGGGCTGAGAACATAATCTTTTATGATTTCATACATCTGCTTTTGTATTCTCTCTTTTTCTTTTAGGCCTGCAATGAGTATTTTTTGTCTTTTTATAAGGGAAATGAAAAAAAATATACTGTTTGTACTGTTTCTGATATTTGTCTCTTTGTCTGTATCTGCTCAAACAAAGTATAGGGTGCATGGTACTGTTACAGATTTGAATGGTGTTCCTGTTGCGGATGCAGCGGTTGATGTTAGGGATTCGGCCGACGGGGCGTATACCGATGAAAAGGGTAATTATTCTATTATGCTAAGTGAGGGGAGGCATGTTATTGTTGTCTCTATGGTTGGTTTTGAAACATCTGAACAGGAGATAAATGTACGTTCAAATTGTAAATTGAATGTTGTTCTTAAAGAGAGTGCAGAGGGATTATCTAATCTTATGGTATATGGCAAGAGCAGGTCTCAGCGATTAAAGGAGGGGGCATACGCTGTTAATGCTCTAAATGTTAAGTCTTTGGCCAATACAACTCAGAGCCTTAATACAATAATCAATAGAACCACAGGCGTGAGGGTACGCGAAGAGGGTGGTATAGGCTCAGATTTTGATCTGTCTATCAATGGAATGTCCGGCAATTCAATCCGTTATTTCTTGGACGGTATGCCGTTGGATTCAAAGGGAACAGGTGTAACTTTGGCTAACCTGCCTACAAATATCATTAACAGAATAGAGATTTACAAGGGGGTCATTCCTGCATATCTTGGGGTTGATGCATTGGGAGGAGCCATAAATATTATTACTAATCAGGAGAAGAGAAATTTTTTGGATGCATCATACAGCATAGGTTCATTCCATACACATCAATTTAATTTTAATGCGCAATATGTTGCTCCAAAAACAGGTATTACCATTAAACCTGTAATTGGAATCAACTATTCTCAAAATGATTATAAGATGAAGGGGGTGCAGGTGAGGAGTGAGGACAAGACAGATTTTGTTACTAAAGATTGCAAGAGATTTCATGATGATTATCTCTCTTTATTTGGTCAGATTGAGGCCGGTGTGTCGAATAAAAAATGGGCCGATGCTTTTTTTGTTTCAGGCTCATTCTCAAAGATTGATAAAGAGCTGCAGACCGGAGCAACACAGTCATGGGTGTATGGTATGGCGGAGAGGAATACTAAATCTGCAAACCTGTCTGCGCGCTACAATAAATCAAATTTTATTGTTGATAAATTGGATTTAAGTGCTTCATTGTCTCAGACATGGGATCATTCGCAAACAATAGATACTACATACCGAAAATATTATTGGGACGGTTCATATATAGATGGCTCGTATAGCGAAATTAGAAGGAGAGGGCATTCGTGGCGTCATTACAAGCGCCCTATGACAATTGTCCGCGCTAATTTTGATTACAGACTAAACCTCTCTCATTCATTCAACTTTAACTATCTGTTAAATCGCACCGGAAATAAGCAGTACGATGCGGTAGATGATGACTATGTTCCAACTAATGATATTTTGGTGAAACATGTTTTGGGTCTGTCGTATAATCAGACTCTTTTCAATGAGAGAATGAACAATGTGTTTTTTGTAAAGGATTATATAAATCATCTAAAAGTTGGGCAGACGGAACTACCTACAATTACCGGTTCTGGTAAAGTTAAGGCTTCTGATACCGAGAATCATTTGGGATATGGTGTGGGTTCTCGATTTGTGTTTATTCCTGAGGTGGCATTGAAAGCTTCGTATGAGCATAGTGTGCGCCTACCAATTTCAAGAGAACTTTTGGGTAATGGATCTACTATTTATCCTAATGTTGCTTTAAAACCAGAGTCAAGCGAGAATTTTAACTTTGGGGTATTTGGAACTGTTTCATTAACTGCAAACAGCAGTGTTAGTTATGAGGCTAACGGATTTATACGTTTGGTTGATGACTATATAAAGGCTACAGTATTGGATCAGGAGGGTATGATGCAATATGAGAATGTTGCTGCCGTTCATATAAAGGGTATTGAGGGCGAAATCAGCTATGATTGGGCAGATAAACTGCACCTTATGGCAAATGCTAGTTACCAGGATTCAAGGGACAGGCAGAAATATCTTAAGAGTGGCGGACTCTCTGCAACATATAATAACCGTACCCCAAACAAGCCATGGGCGTTTGTTAACGGAGAGGCTTCATACACATTTCATAATGTGGTTTTGAGCGGGAGCAGGTTGAAATTTATATACGATTATCAGTGGGTGCATTGGTTTTATCTTACATGGGAGGCATATGGTTCTGCCAAGACCAAACCTCGTATTCCAAGCCAGAATATATCAAATGTTTCGTTGCTATATTCCTGGAACGGAGGACGTTATAACTTGTCATTTGAGTGCACAAATCTTTTTGACAAGCTAACATACGACAACTATATGTTACAGAAGCCGGGACGCGCTTTTTTTGCAAAATTCAGAATATTCATAAACTAAATAAACATTGATATTTAAAATGAAAAAATTCAGATTAATCTTAATGGCTCTTGCAGCCTTTGTTTCAATCAATTTGTCTACGGCTTGTTCTAAGGATAACAACAAAGAGGATGTACCACCCACTCCGGAAGAGGTGGCAAAGCATCAATATGAATTATACGTATGCCCTGTAAAACATGGCGGAATGAGCATGAACAAGAATGGTACATTTGTAAGAAAGGTAAAAGCTCTTACTGCAGATCAACCTATGGTTGAATTTAACGGTAAAGGTCTTGAGATTACCAATAAGTACACTATGGAGAGTATAACAAGGGGTAAGTATCATTATCAGATTCCGGAATCCGGAGACAGATTTGTGAAATTTGAGATTAAGGTAGATGCTGCCGGTAATGAGGTTGCCGAGCTTGTAAGCGAGAAACCTTTTGTAAAGAATACATTTTTTGCCCGTAAGTATACGCATGCATGGATAGATAACGGTGCCACTTTAGTTCTAATGGGTACAGATGCAAGCAATAAGGTTGTCTCTTGGACTAAATTGAGAGAGAGCGATATGTCTGTTATAAGTGAGGGGTCTTTTGATATAGCTATCCCAAAAGGGTTTAAATGTCTATCTACATCGGGCCTTTTAACTTATAGGGCAAAATCAAATGACCTGCTCTATTTCTATATAACTAAGAATGATTCCGGAAGAAAGGCTGATGCTACTAAATCTAGATTGCATGTGGCGTCTATAGATCCTGCAACAATGACAATAAAATCAGACAATATTGCTCCGGTTGCAATAGCAACGGAGTCTGCTGCAAGTGCATATGGTGAGTTAATGCAGAATACAATAATGTATGATGAGAATGGTAATCTCTATTTGGCAGGGTTATATGAGCATAACAAGGCTGAGTATGGCTCTTTGTTGTTAATCAAAGCCGGAAAGACGGAGTTTGATGATTCATATAATGGATTCCCTAATTCAAATGGTAAACTTCTTACTGTGCAGTATTTGTCTAATGGTAAAGCGCTGGCTTATTCAAGAGATAACAGTCTTGGAACAAGTATAGACAGTCCAAGCCATTTCTACTCTATTATTAATTTGAGTAATGGCAACAGGGAGAAAGTTAAGTTTAACGGTGCAGATCTTCCATATTGCAGCGGCCGTTTTTCTCAGCGTACTGCAATTGCAGATGGCAAAGCATATATTGGAGTAGCAGACAAGGATAATCTTACAGCCGGCGTATATATCTATGACATTGCAAGCGGTAAGGTTGAAAAAGGTGTTGAGTTGCAGGGTGGTTTCTGCTTTGACATCATTAGAGTGGTTGATGCGGAATAGGCGTGTCTGAACGAATTATTCTAAAATAATTATTTTTGGACAATTAATGAAACATCAGTTACTTATAGGTGCACTTAATTCAGGCAGTGGAAAGACAACTTTTACAATGGGGCTCCTGCGATCTTTGCAAAAGCAAGGGTTGCAGGTGCAACCGTTTAAATGTGGTCCAGATTATTTAGACACAAAGTTTCATTCCATGGCAACCGGGAATGAATCTGTTAATTTGGATACATGGTTAGTTTCTGAGGAACATGTATCCAAAATTTACAGAAAGTATGGTAATCCGGCCGATGTCTGTGTCATAGAGGGGGTTATGGGGCTGTTTGACGGTTATGAAAAGATGAAGGGTAGTAGTGCGGAGATTGCCATGTTGTTAGACATTCCTGTTGTTTTGATTATAAATGCCCGTTCCACAGCATATACTGTTGCTGCTCAGATTTATGGAGTTAAAAACTTTTGTCCGGATTTGAATTTGGCTGGAGTGGTATTCAATAATGTTTCGTCTGCAGGACATTTTACATTTTTGGAGGATGCCTGCAGGGATGCCGGAGTTGAGTGTTTTGGGTATATCCCAAAATCCGATAGTTTGGAGATTCCTTCCCGACATCTTGGTCTTTCCATAGAGATGGAGGATGCTATGAACCGGCAGATAGACCGTGCAGCCGAATTGGTGGGGAGGTTTGTTGATATAGAGAGAATGTTAGAGTGTTGCAACTCATATATGGCAGATGCAGATAGTGTTGACACTATTGAAAGTGAAAGCAATACTTCACATAAAGATATTACAATTGCGGTAGCTAAGGATGCAGCTTTCAACTTTATCTATAGAGAGAATATAGCCCAATTTGGAAGAATTGGCAATGTTTTATTCTTTAGTCCTTTGAAAGGGGATCGTTTACCTCATGCAGATTTAGTATATTTGCCGGGTGGTTATCCTGAGCTGTTTGCAGAACAACTGCAGCAGCAGTGCGGGCTGATTGAAGATATAAGGGATTTTGCTGAAAATGACGGAAAAATTTTTGCTGAATGTGGTGGAATGATATTTCTCTCAAAAGGTATTGCAGATGCAACCGGCGGAAATATACACCGTTTCTGCGGAGTCTTACCGTTTGAGTGTACTATGCAGAATGCTCGTCTTCATTTGGGGTACAGGGAGATTGTTGATGGGAACGGCAGACATTGGAGAGGACACGAGTTTCATTACTCCAATATAGCTGATAATGTAAATGTTCCTGCATCTGTTGCCAAACAGTATAACAGAAACGGGGTTGAGGTTGCAACATCTCTTTTCAGATACAAGAATGTTATTGCGGGATATACCCATTTTTATTGGGGAGAGGAGGATATTTTAAAATTGTGGGAATAGTACAAATGAAACTATTAAAATTAATTGCAATAGTTATTGCCGCTTCTTTTTTTGTTATGCCGTCATGCAATAATGGCAGACAAGCAGCCGGCGATAATACCACAGATGCAAAAGAAGAAGAGGTAAGTACTTCAGTTGCAGAGAGGATAACCCCTCTGTATGCGCAAGGTTTTAAGGTTACATATACAGATAATGGTTGCCTGTTGGAGATACAGGATCCTCAACGTGAGGAGAGCCGGATATTTAAGTATATGTTAGTTGATAAAGGGGCAGAAGTTGAGGCTCCTGATGGCTATGTTAAATTGGAGGTGCCTGTAAAAAGCGTAATCTGCATGACCTCTCTCCAGCTTTCGAGTTTTATAAAGTTGGATGAGTTGGATAAGGTTGTTGGAGTAACAAGCACAAGGCATCTGTTCAACGAGGAGATCAACAGCAGATTAAAGGAGGGGCTTACACACAAGATTGGTATTGAGGGAAATTTTGACAATGAGGTAATAATGGGGATTAATCCTAATGTTATTCTTATCTCACCGTTCAAACGTGGCGGTTATGATGCTATTAAGGATGTTGGTATTCCGCTTATCCCTCATTTGGGATATAAGGAGATGACTCCGCTCGGACAGGCTGAATGGATTAAGTTTGTAGGTCTTATAATTGGTGAAACGGAGAAGGCCAACCGTCTGTTTTCCGAGATTGAAAGCCGGTATAATGAGCTTAAAAAGTTAACGGAAACTGTAAAAGACCGCCCTGTAGTATTTAGCGGAGAGCTTAGAGGGGGAAATTGGTATGCAGTTGGTGGAAAGAGTTTTCTTGCACAACTTTTCAAAGATGCAGGAGCGGACTATTTCTTAAAGGATGACGAGCATTCCGGTGGTGTTACATTGGATTTTGAGACCGTATACAGCCAAGCCTCAAAAGCAAAGTACTGGAGAATTGTAAACAGTTATAATGGAACATTTTCATACGATGCTTTAAAGGATGAGGATGCTAGGTATGCGGATTTTGATGCTTTTAAGAATAAAGGTGTGGTCTACTGCAATATGCGTGAGGTACCTTTTTATGAGAGCATGCCAACGCATCCCGAGGTTGTCCTGTCTGACTTGATTAAAATCTTTCATCCGCAATTGTTGCCGGAAGATTATGAACCTGTTTTCTATAGACTGTTGAGATGAGAAGGTCTGTTACACTGTATATGTTGTTGCTTGTTGCAGCTATACTTATACTGTTCTTTTTGAATCTTCTGTTGGGCTCGGTTGAGATACCTGTTAAGTCTGTGTGGAATATTATTACCGGTGGTAGCGGTGAATCTGAAATCTGGCGGAATATTCTGCTTAAATCGCGTGTACCGCAATCGCTCACAGCGTTGGTGGCAGGTGCGGGACTTGCTGTAAGCGGACTTCAGATGCAGACTGTTTTCCGTAACCCTTTGGCCGGGCCCTCTGTGTTGGGTATAAGCTCCGGTGCCAGTTTGGGGGTGGCATTTGTGGTGCTTTTGTCGGGAAGCATAGGTGGTGTGGCATTAAGCTCCTTAGGCTTTTTTGGTGAACTTGCGTTGACTGTTGCATCCATTGCAGGTGCTCTTTCTGTAATGGCGTTGATTGTTTTCGTTTCGCAGAAGGTTAAGGGAAATGTGACGCTGCTCATAATAGGCGTTATGATAGGTTATGTGGCAAATGCCGTAATAGGGGTACTTAAGTTCTTTAGCGTGGAGGAGGATATACGTGCGTACGTAATATGGGGACTTGGCAGCTTTGCAAGGGTTTCTGGAAATCAGGTGGTTGTTTTTGTTTGTATAATGGCTGTGTTGCTACCGCTATCCTTTCTTCTTATAAAAACTCTTAATCTATTGCTGTTAGGTGATGCCTACGCTCGTAATCTTGGATTGAATATAAAGCGTGCAAGACTGTTTGTTATAACATGTTCCGGGGTTTTGACTGCAATAGTTACCGCATATTGCGGACCTATTACATTTTTGGGATTGGCTGTGCCTCACCTATGCAGGGGAATATTCCGCAGTTCGGATCACAGGGTTCTTATGCCTGCATCACTGTTGGCCGGTGCTGCTTTGGCTCTGCTTTGCAATCTTATAGCGCGTATGCCGGGATTTGAGGGTGTGTTGCCGGTTAATTCTGTTACAGCCATTGTGGGCGCCCCTGTTGTTATATATGTACTGTTTAAGAAACGCCATAATGATATTAGTGAGTGATGAAGAATGCGACTATTTGTATAAAGAATCTTTCAATAGGCTATGTCGGGAAGAAAAAGACCACAACGGTAGCCAAGGATATTAATGCGAAAATATATAGTGGAGTGCTTACCTGTCTGCTTGGAGCCAACGGCGCCGGGAAATCAACTCTGCTGAGAACATTGTCTGCTTTTCAGCCACCGTTGAGCGGATCTATAGAGGTTATGGGAAAGCAGTTGTCAGATTATACAGACAAACAGTTGGCAAAGACAATTGGTGTTGTGCTTACGGAGAGGTGCGAGCTTAGAAATATGACGGTGCATGAACTCGTGGGGATGGGAAGAAGCCCGTATACAGGGTTTTGGGGAACGCTTGGCAAAGATGATAAAAGGATTGTGGATGAGTCTATTGCGTTGGTTGGTATTGAGGCGTTTAAAGAGAGAATGGTGCAGAATCTGAGTGATGGTGAAAGGCAGAAGGTGATGATTGCAAAGGCTTTGGCCCAACAGACCCCTATAATTTTTCTTGATGAACCTACTGCTTTTTTGGATTACCCCAGTAAAATAGAGATACTGCATCTTTTACATAGGTTGTCAAAACAGATGCAAAAGACCATATTCCTTTCTACTCACGATTTGGAGCTTGCTCTGCAGATAGCGGATAATGTGTGGCTTATGGACAAGCAGAACGAGGTGGTTACCGGTATGCCAGAGGATTTGGCCATTGAGGGGAGATTAAACGGGTTCTTTAAACGTAAAGGGGTGGTGTTTGACTCTGCAACAGGGCTTTTTAGGATAGATAATTCTTATAATATGCAGATCTGCCTTAAGGGGGGTGGAGACAAATATGCAATGGTTCAGAAGGCGTTGAGACGAAACGGGGTTTATGCCTCCAATGAGGTTGAATCTGCCATGCAGATATTGGCAGATGACAACAGTAACGGATATGTTATTTGCAAGCCGGATGGGGAAAAAACAGAGGTGGGTACTATACAGGAGCTTTTACTGAGCTTGGATATTGGGTGAGACAGCCTTTCCGTTCTCGTCAATCAGCAGTAGGGTAAGATTTCCGTTTGGCAGACAGGATTTGGCAACATTGTAGCAGCGTAGTGCGAGCATATTGAGAAACTTGGAGGCATCGTCGGAAAGAAAAGAATCCCAAAGTTCCCTTGCTAATGTTATCTTATCTATTGTCTCCAAAGCAGATTGGCAGCAGCCGGCATCCAATGCTAACTCCTTTAAAAATTCTTTGTTCATTACAACCTCTCGGCTGTGAGTATCTAAGAATCCCTCTGCAAGTTTTACCGCTTTGCCAATCATTATCCCCATAGTTACCTCTTTAAACCCCAATTCATCTGCTATTTTAAGGGTGTCTCCAATAAAATTTCCGTAGTGAATGAATGCCTGTGGCGGAAGCTGCGGGTAGACGTCCTTTAGAAACTGCTCGCTTTTGGCTCCGGAGTTTATTACAAGACGTGGCGAACCAACGGCTTTACAAACCTCGGCTTCTCTTCTTATGGCGTCTACAAAGGCTTTTGAGGAGAAGGGGCGTACTATGCCCGATGTTCCTATTATGGAGATGCCGTCTACAATTCCAAGTCTTGGGTTGAATGTGCGTTTTGCAAGTTCGCGCCCGCCCGGAACGGATATTGTTACATCAAGGCCGCTGTCATATAGAGCAGAGAGCTCATCTGCAATCATCTTCCGTGGCGTCTTATTAATGGCCGGGGTACCTATGTCAAGCCCCAATCCCGGCAGTGTTATTCTGCCAACCCCTTCTCCTTGAAGAAAATGAATGCCTGGACTATTGCTAAACTTTACGGTAGAAACTATGGCCTGCCCATTGGTTATATCGGGGTCATCCCCGGCATCCTTTATTACAGTGGCGGTTGCACATCCATCTTTAAGCGTTACATCGCATACCGGCAATTCCAATACCTCCCCGTTGGGAAAGGTAATATCAACACTTGATGCATTCTTCTCTCCGAGCAGTGCCAACAGAGCCGCCTTGCTCGCAGCCGTTGCACATGCTCCTGTTGTGTATCCGGTACGCAGGTGAAAGAACCCCGGAACATGTTTCTCTATCTGTTTGCGCAGCCCGTTTTCGCCTGTTACAACAATAAACTCTTTTGGAAGTTGCGGTCTTTTTACAGCGTACAGAGGTATGCCATATTTATGTGCAGCCTCCACTTTTTGCATGAAACCGCCTGATTCACCGCTCTCCTTTGTGAGTACGGCCTGCGGGTGCAACCGAGCAATCAGTTCATCTTCACTTTCCTGCTCATAATAAACAAGAAAATTTTCATCAAATCCCTGTTTTTTTGCAAGTGTCAGAGATTCCTCTCTTTGCAGAATGCGGAACCAGCAGGTATGATTCTTCCAGAAATCCTGTAGTTTGCATATAGTCTGTACGCCTGTGAGAGACAGCAATCTGTCAATGCCGTCTGCATTGAGCCTTTTTATGGCATCTGCGTAATCATTGCACCAGATAATATCTGCAGAGTGCCTTGGGTATATACGTTCTACCCTTATTACAGGTATCTGCAGCTCTGCAGATGCTTGTGCAACGGCAGAATGAAGACCTGTGGCAAAAGGATGGGCGGCATCCACTATAAGTCTTATCTTATAGTTGCGGCAGAACTCGGCCATTGCAGACGCATCCATACCACCGGTAACATGAGTACCGTTGCGGCATATAATCTCCTGAAGTTCACCCTTTGTAGAGTAATAATATGGTGAACCGGCCTCATCAGCTACCTTTACGGCCATACGGCCCTCTGTTGTTCCGCCAAGAATAAGTATCATTTTCTAAAAAGGTGTTTAAACTCGTGAGCATACAGGCGTGACAATCCTTTTCTGTTGTCTATGGCATCTCCAACAACCAACAGTGTGGTAAGAGTAAGATTATTCTCTTTAACAATCTTTGCAAGATCCTTTAGCTCACCCCTGTATATCCGCTCCTCTTTCCATGTAAGTTTATAGCATGCAGCAACAGGTGTCTGCGGCGGATATGCCTGCAGCAGCTCTGCCTGTACCTGCTCCACAACACCTGCACTCAGGTATATACACATGGTACTCTGAGACTTTGCCAACTTGTGGAGCTGCTCCTTTTCCGGCATCGGTGTGCGCCCCTCACCTCGGGTAAGTATAATTGTCTGGACCTTTTCCGGTATGGTAAACTGAGAACGCAAAGCAGCGGCTGCAGCTTGGAAAGATGATATTCCCGGAGTTATATGATAGCTCATATTGTACCTGTCAAAAAATGCCATCTGCTCCTGAATGGCACCGTAAATACAAGGATCTCCCGTATGAAGGCGAACAACAAGCAGCCCTCTGTCGTAAAAATCCTTAACTATGGCAAACTGCTCCTCCAAATCGAGTGCGGCAGAGCTTCTTACTGTAGCACCTGCCTTTGCATAATATGTAAGCTCCACAGGAACAAGACTTCCGGCATACAGAATAAGATCTGCCCTTTCCAAAAAGTGTTTGCCCCTCACAGACACAAGCTCCGGGTCTCCGGGGCCTGCTCCAACTATCTCAATATGTCCCCTTCTTGTTGCATCCCTGTCTAAGCTCAAGGCAAATGTAAAATGGTTTCCCTCTGTAACAACCCCTTTCTGCTTTTCAATCAACAAATCCCCAAAATTGCCGCTTTTTATGGCAGCCGCCTCTGCTACACCGTAAAGCCCGGTTACCTCAAAAGCCTTTTCAGACGGGTTGGGAACCTCAATATCTTTCAGCTCCTCTTCCCGATAAATAATCTTTTTTACGTAAGGCCACCTCTCCGTGAGCGCCTGCAGCAAAGGCTCGTCCCTTTTCAATTCAATGGTGCTTGCGGTTGCTAATGAAAGCGGATTAAGATTCCGGTTCTTTATCACGTTCTCTATATATTCGGCAACTCCGTTAGGATCACACTGCTTTTTGCACCCAATGCCCAAGTGTAGGACGGGTGGGGCGAAAACAAGCATTGGAACATCGGTCTGCTTATGAAGATATGGCGTTACGGCAATAACCAATTCAACATTTGACATAGGAATATCTTCATACTTGTAGTATACCTTTACATGCTCCGGAAGAGTCCTTTCGAGATAATCGGTTCCCTTGTCTCTTGTCTCTAACAGCAATGCCGTTTTACGCTTCTGAACGAACAGAAAGATAAATCTGTTCATCATCGCATGGGTTGCCGAAACCTGCCAGCCGTATTGCTGCGCCAATGTATCCAACGCCCATAACTCTTCGTTGTCGCTGAGAGTTGTTATTACAGCCTCACCGCCTATAATTGCCGCCACTCTGCGGCTTAACTCATTTGCTCCGCCAATATGTCCAGACAATACAGGTATCACATATCTGCCAATGCTGTCTACACATAATACAGCAGGATCTTTGTACTTATTCTTTAGGCAGGCTGCAATGCTTCTAATACATATCCCCATTGCCCCTATAAAGACAATACTCTCAAATTCACTAAAATGTTCCAAAAGAAACCGGCTGTACGAGGTAATGTTAACACATCCCTCACAATCATTTTTTGTATATATGGTGGCATCGCCAAATTCTCTCTGTATGGTTTTAGCCATATTAAGGCTCTGCTCTGTAACCAATATTATCGCTTTCATTCTGCTTTCATTATTTCAATAGGGTTAAACGAATCTACTGCAATATGCTGTTTGTGTACAATATTGCGGCCTATCTCTTTAATGGCGTCTGTAAAAAGTTCCCTGCTGTTCTCGCTTACGGAGTTGAATACTATTGCTCCACCAGGCAGCAACACTTTGTTCACTTTGTGGAGTATCTCTGTTAACTTACCTCCATGCCCGCCTATAAATACGGCATCCGGTGCGGGAAATGCAGGCAGATCTGCATTCATAAAATCACCCATGTTTACGGTAATGCCTGGAGTGCCGAACTTACGTGAGTTGGCTGCAATAATCTCCTCACACTCCAGCCTCTGCTCAAAGGCAACAACCTTAAGGTGAGGAAACTGCAGTTTAGCCTCTATGGAGATGGAGCCTGTACAGAAACCTATATCCCAAAGCACTGCTCTGTTATGCAGGTCCAACATGCTTAGCGTAAGCAAGCGTATTGGAGCTTTGGTTATCATCTTGGTACGCCCGTCCAACAGATGAAAGGCGCTTTCCGGAATGCCAAAAGGGCGGCAACGTTTGTATTTCTGCTCTAAAATAATGCAATTGGGAAAAGCAAATTCTGCCAATGCAGCATCCTTTAGAGAGAATGTACGTACCCGTTCCCTGCTGCTGTTTCCCAACAGCTCGCCCACAGTCATGGTATAGTTGTCATATCCGTACTCCAACATCCGCTGTGCTATAACGGCAGGGGTCTTGCTCCTGTCTGTAAGGATGCCAATCTGCTCCTCTCCGTTTATCAATGCACTGTAAAACTCATCCCACGGACGGCCGGTTAATGAAACAGGCTTCATTTTATGGTAGGATAGTGCCATCCTGTGTGCCAACATCTGCAGCGAGTTGAAAAACGGATATACCTTTACATCGGCCTGCGGCAGACGCTTTAAGATGGTGTTGGCAAATCCAAAGAAAAGCGGGTCTCCGGATGCAAAGACAACAATCTCACCTATACCTTCATACGCGGAAAAAACATTATCCAACGGAACTGTAATATCTATCCAACGGTGATTGTCGGGAAGCAGATTATAAACAATCTCATGATGTCTCTTTCCCCCGGAAAAGACCTTTCCGGCTGTTATCACTTTTAAAACATCCGGAGCAAAACTGCATGGCTGCTCATCCGGCAGTCCGATCACATAAAAACGCTGCCTACACATCTCTGCCCGGTTTTAACTGTCCTGCATCGTTGAAACTGAGTATTGAGTTTACCAATGTAGCTGCTAAATTGCTCCCCCCTTTTCTACCTTCAACAATAATCTTTGGTATCTTTACAAAAGGCTTTACCATGTGCTTGCTCTCACACACATGGACGAACCCCACCGGAGCCGCAATAACGCCTGCAGGGGTGGTTTTCCCCCTTTTTATAAACTCACAAAGCTCCATAAGTGCTGTTGGTGCATTGCCAAAGACATATAGTGCATTAGGGTGCTCGGCCACAGCCAAACGTATGCCGGCCTGTGTGCGCGTAATATTCTTCTCTTTAGCCATATCTGCAACTCTTTCATCTTGCAGGTAACACTTTACAGTGGCTCCAAACCGCTGCAGGGCCGCCTTTCTTATGCCTGATGCCGCCATTGTAACATCTGTAATTACTGTATCTATCTTTCCGTTTTCAAAAAGGGTATATAGCTGTTCCACTGCATTTTCGTCTGTATACAGAATATCCTCCATATCAAAATCTGCGGTGGTGTGAATGGCATGCAGCAGTGCCCATTTTTTTCCAAGTGGAATATTGGGGCGTTTCAGCTCCTTTTCAATGGTCTTAAAACTCTTTATCATTATCTCCTGCCCAATGCCGTTGGTTTCATTACAGTTTTCTTCCATATAATACCCGCGTGGTGTTATGAGCCTGTTATTCCATATCTTTGACCGGCTATTGCCTATGAGCACAACAGTGAACATATCAACATCTTCCGGGTCAAATTCACTTAGAGTGGTAACGGTTACCCTCTCCTCATCTCTGCCTGCCTGTCTTACGTAACCTACGGGAGTATTGCCGCTGCGTTCCTTAAGAAATATCTCTTTCAGACGGTACAACTGCCAATAGCGTCCCTCGCTTTTCGGGTTGTAAATGGCAGTTACAAAGTCTGCAGAAGCCGCCGCGAATATGCGCTTTTCTATCTTCTCCCACGGTGTCATAAGATCAGACAAGGAGATGATGCAAAAGTCATGACCTATTGGGGCGCCCAATAAAGATGCCGCTTTCTGGAATGCGCTTATGCCGGGGAGTACCTCAACTTCAATGGTGCTGTTGCGCTCCTTTTTCATCTCGTATATAAGCGGAGCCATACCGTAAATTCCAGCATCACCGGAACTTATTATACAGACCGTCTTTCCCTGTTCTGCCTGTTCAAACGCCTGTTCAGCTCTCTCCCTTTCTCGTCTCATCCCTGTATCTATACAGAGAGCATCTGCCCTTAGATATGGTTTTATGAATTGAAAATAGTATTTATATCCTATAATTACATCACTATCCTTTATAGCTTGCAGTACTGCCGGAGTAATGTCGTTTGCACTACCGGGCCCTATGCCTGCGACAATAAGTCGTTGGTTATTCATGATATATCAAAAGAATTAACAATGAATATTAAAATTTATACAATCTTATATATACACCTACATTGCTTTTGCTTGTGAGGGTATTTACACTGTATAGTATTGCGCAAAATTAGATTTTTATTCTTAGAAGTCTGTTATTTTTTTAAGTAATCTTAAAAAAATAACTTGGCAATCTTTAATTGTCTTTTTGGTCTATATTTCTTTTTTTAGGTGGATGGTAGCGGTACTAAATGAGGTTTAAAACCGAAAATAAGGGCAAAAAGCGTTCAAATGATCTAACAATTGTAAAAAATTTAAAACAGCTTCTTAAATTTGCAGTACAAATGACAGAAGTTTTATGAAGCGGATATATACACGTAGCGGAGATACAGGATTTACGCGTATTCATGGTGGAGACCGTGTACCAAAAGATGATATACGCATAGAGGCTAACGGATGTATAGACGAACTGAACACTATTATAGGGATTGTTCGTTCCATGTTGCCCGTGGAGCATGAGTGGCAGATGTTTCTTTTCTCTATTCAGAGGAATCTTATGGTTGTCATGAGCCATGTGGCCACGCCGTCATCAACACGAGATAAGAATCCAAATGCACTTCCATCTGATATGGTTACCGCTTGCGAGGAGATGATGGACCGCCTTACTTCGCAGATGGAGGATAACGGTTATTTCATCCTGCCCGGTGGAACCCAAGTATCTGCACAGTTGCAGTTTGCCCGTGTGGTGGCCAGAAGGGCAGAGCGCCGTCTGTGGACACTGAACAGAAAAGATTGTCTGCCGGAGGAGATATTGTGCTATATGAACAGATTGTCAGACCTGTTCTTCATTATGGCCCGTTATGAGATGTGGCTGCAGAAACTGCCCGAGGAGAGGTGGATGTCATTTGCATATAAAGGTAAGAGACAGAAATGAAGAGACTTCATCCAATTATGTTTGCCGGAACAGGCAGTGATGTTGGAAAGAGCATTATAGCAACAGCTTTCTGCAGGATATTCAGACAGGACGGTTATAATCCGGCTCCGTTCAAGGCGCAGAATATGGCATTGAACTCATTTGCCACCCCCGATGGCTTTGAGATAGGGCGTGCGCAGGCTGTACAGGCGGAGGCTGCCGGCGTCACTTGTCATACGGATATGAATCCGCTGTTGCTTAAACCTCAAAGTGACCATACATCTCAAGTTGTACTTAACGGAAAACCTATAGGGAACAGAGATGCCTACGACTATTTCCGCAAGGAGGGACGTGAGGAGTTGAGGACAGAGGTAAATGCCGCATTTGACCGCTTGGCTGCAAAATATAATCCAATAGTCATGGAGGGGGCGGGGAGTATAGCGGAGATAAACCTGCGTGAGACAGATTTAGTAAACATGCCTATGGCGAAACATGCAAAAGCAGATGTGATATTGGTTGGAGATATAGACAGGGGAGGGGTGTTTGCAAGCGTTTACGGTTCGCTCATGCTATTGGAGCCAGATGAGAGGAAATTGGTTAAGGGTATTATAATCAATAAATTCAGGGGAGATATAAGGCTGTTTGAACCTGGTGTGAAGATGTTGGAACAGCTGTGCGGGATACCTGTATTGGGAGTGCTTCCATATTACAAGGATATTCATATAGAGGAGGAGGATTCCGTTTCATTAGCTTCAAAATCTCTCAAGGCAGAGCAGGGGATGATAAATATTGCCGTTGTTTTGCTGCGTCACATTAGCAATTTTACAGATTTCAATGTATTGGAAAGAGAGCCACGTGTACATCTTTTTTACAGTAATAATCCCGACGAACTGTCAAAAGCAGATATAATTATTCTGCCCGGGAGCAAGAGTACCATAGACGATATGCATGAACTATGGCGTAACGGTGCAGCCCAAGCTATCCTTAAGGCTCATAGAAACGGAAGTTCTGTTTTGGGTATCTGCGGAGGTTACCAGATGATGGGACAGCGTATCTTAGACCCGCATCACGTAGAGGGAGATGTGGAGATGCTGCCGGGGCTTGGATTGCTGCCTACCATAACGGAGATGGGCACCGAAAAGGTAACAAGACAGACGAAATTTTCATTGTACGGCAGGAGTGAGATTATGAGCGGGTATGAGATTCACATGGGAGCTACCGTGCAGATTGACGGCTCATTGGCATCTCCGCTTAATAAATTAGAGGATGGAAACACAGACGGCTTTATGGTAAGTCCTACCTGTATGGGCACATACATCCATGGCATTTTAGATAATCAACCGTTTATAGACTTCTTGTTGGAACCGCATATACAGAAGACAAAGTCATTGGAGACATTTGATTATCATAAATTTAAGGAACAGCAATACGACAAATTGGCGGAGCATGCAAGACAATATCTGAATATTCCGTTGGTTTACGATATACTTACAAGAGACTATGATTAACGGACACGGCGATGATGCCTATAAATATGGCAGGAAGATTAGATATAACTTTAGTTCAAACGTCTTTAACAGAGTAAACATAGATGGGCTTAAAAGGCATCTTTGCAACTGTATAGACGAGATTGGCAGTTACCCTGAACCCGAGCCGTATTCGTTGGAACGAAAGATAGCAGCAGTAAAATCTCTCAAAAGCGGAGAGGTATGTGTAACCAATGGTGCTACCGAGGCAATATATCTTATAGCTCAGACTTTCAGAGGACTTAATGTTGCTATTTGCCAACCCACGTTCAGTGAGTATGCAGATGCCTGCAAGATGCACGCTTGTAATGTGAGAGCTATTTTTCAGCTTCCCGACAAAAATTCCGGTTATCGGTTGCCGGATGATATAAATATGTTATGGCTCTGCAACCCCAACAACCCTACAGGGCGGGCGTATGAAATTGGATATTTGCGTAAATTGATAGAGAATAACCCTAATGTCTGTTTTGTAATAGACCAGTCATACGAATCTTTTACAATGGAAGAGACGTTTACGGCAAAGGAGGCCGCAAGTTATTGTAATGTTCTGCTGTTGCATTCTATGACAAAGCGATATGCTGTCCCCGGCATAAGGTTGGGCTATGTTACGGCAAAAGGGGAGTTACTGCAACGTCTGCGTAACAATAGAATGCCGTGGTCTGTGAACAAATTGGCTGTTGAGGCCGGTTTGTATTTAATGGAACATCCACACGATGCTCCTATAGATATGCCTGCATATCTGTTAGAAACACAAAGGTTGAGTTTAATGTTAAATAGTTTGGACGGAGTAGATGTTACACCAACCCAAACTCATTTTATGCTATGCTCGTTAAAGAATGGCAAAGCGTCTACGCTAAAAGAGTATCTTGCAAAGGAGCACGGGATACTTATTAGAGATGCCTCCAATTTTGAGGGGCTTAATGATGGCTGTTTTCGTATTGCAACGCAAACACCAAAAGAGAATGATATGTTGGTTAAAGCAATAGCCATGTTTGTTAATTGGCGTTAGCGTTAGCTTTCTCTATACACTATAAACTCTTAGCTATAAACTCAATCAAGGCCAACGCTAACGCCAAGGCCAACGCATAATATAAGTTTGTTATGATAAAATCAATTTGTTTGGTAGCAGCATGGATATTGGATCTCATATTTGGGGATCCGGAGCATCTTCCGCATCCTGTTGTAGGCTTTGGAAAGTTGATTTCGTGGGGAGAACACCGTTTTAATAAGGGCAGGAGACGTATGCTTAAAGGTGGCATCTGGGCATTACTGTTGGTTGTGTTGACATTTGTAGTTACATATGAATTACTTAAAGTTGATGCTTATATTGTCATATCTGTAATATTAGTGTTTTATTGTTTGGCAGGGACAACACTCATACGGGAGGTAAGGGAGGTTTTTAGGGCTGTGGACAGATCTTTGGAGGAGGGACGAAAGCAGGTTGCCAGAATAGTGGGGAGGGATACATCTAACCTTAACGCACAGGAGATAAGGACAGCCGCTCTTGAAACACTTGCGGAAAATCTTAGCGATGGTGTTATTGCTCCGCTCTTTTGGTATCTTCTGTTGGGTGTTCCGGGCATGATGGCCTACAAAATGGTAAATACATTGGATTCAATGATAGGTTATAAGAATGAACGCTATAAGGATTTCGGCTGTTTTGCAGCACGTATGGATGACGCGGCAAACTACATTCCGGCACGTATAACCGCGGTTTTAATGGTATTGTCGTCGGGAAGACTATCATTATTCTCTTTTGTGAAAAAATATGGCAACCAACATGCAAGTCCTAATTCCGGATACCCGGAGGCTGCGTTGGCAGGAATACTTGATTGTCGTTTTGGCGGCCCTCACAACTACTTTGGTGAGGAGGTGTGGAAGCCTTTTATTGGTGTTAATGACAGGCTGTTGACTACTGCAGACATGACTAAGGCTGTAAGAATTAATCAGATGGTAGAGATGATGTTTGTTGGGATAATAGTCATTATAGACTGTATCATATATTTATTTTAACGATTCCTCCGTATGGAGGCAGGTGGCTGAATGCGTCCTCTTTTTTTACACATTTGGCATATATGAGGGCGCAAATTATCACCCCTCCATGTGTGAAAACAGCAACCTTGTTGTATGGCAGCTCTTTTAGCTCATTCAGGAAATCGGATATTCGTTCGTACTGTATAATGAATGATTCTCCTCCGGTTGCAGCCACGTTAAAATAGTCGTCATACCACTCCTGCAGGTGCGGATCTGTTATACTGTCGTAACGTTGCATCTCCCACTCCCCAAAATTCATCTCCATCACCCTCTTTTCACGTATCGCATTCGGATAACCGCATATAGTTGCTAATTTGGCACATCGTGAAAGCGGACTTGTGTATACCATGTCAAACCGGCCGTAGTGAGACAAGTTTTCTATTACAACTTTGGCCTCCTGTTCAAAAGTGGTTTTCAATGGTACATCGCTCTGCCCATAGCATACTCCCGGAGGAACGTCTACAGATGTATGTCTTACTAAAATAATCTCCATATTATAAGGCAACCTAAATAATATGACAATTCGCCTGTTACGACAAGTGCACCGCAACAGTCTCCGGTATAACCCTGTATTCTCCTTTTCATTATAAGGCATAATACAATGAACGTTAATATGGGGCATAACATTGCAGGTGCATACTGTAAAGGTAATAGTAATATGCCCGGTATTAAACCACCTGCTATAGCTATCAACCTCTCTTTTGTATTCATGGGTGAGTTGACAGACTTGGCTTTGCTCTCCTCCTCCTTGCGTGCGTACGGAAGAATATTGGCTATTTGAGATGCCACACATTTAGACCAGCAGTCTCCACATAATACAAAGATACAGAGCAATTCTATTGGCACTATGCATATCTGCGCAATAATGCAAAAATATGCAATAAGACCTATTACTCCGTATGTTCCTAAATGTGAATCTTTCATAATGGCCAAGACGCGTTCACGTGTGGTACCACCTCCAAAACCATCTAAAAAGTCTGCAAAACCGTCTTCGTGCAGGCATCCGGTTATAAGCAGTCTTGTAACTATTGCTATTATCCAGGCTAATGAAATTGGAAATACCTGCCCGCATAACCATAGAACTGCAGCGGTTATTCCTCCTGTAATCCAACCTACAAATGGCCAATAGGGTACTACGTGTTTGAAACATTCTGCAGGAACCTCCTTAATCCTCCAGAATGGCAGGCGAGTAAAAAATATGAGTGCAGCTAACAGATTCATTGCAACCTTATTTAAAATATTTTGTGATTGAAGCACTTTGGAAGGTCTCCATTTCGTTTATCATTCTAACAGCGGAGTCTACTATTGGAAATGAGCAAACAGCTCCTGTCCCCTCTCCAAGTCGGAATCCTAAATTAAGCAGCGGATGAGCATTGAGTGCATCTAAAACAAGGCGGTGCCCCCCCTCATCTCCGCAATGTCCAAAGATAGCATAGTCTAAAACTGCGGGGTACAGCTTGCTTGCGGCTAAGATGCAGTTTGTCATAATGAAACCGTCTACAAGAATTATCATCTTAAGTTCAGCCGCCTTTAGCATTGCTCCAACAGCCATTACCATCTCGTAGCCTCCAAAGTAACGTATTATATCTTTTGCGGAACCATCCCCTTTATAGTTCTCCATAGAGGCCTTTAGTACATTGTATTTGTGTTCTATTCCTTTATTGTTCAATCCCGATCCTGCGCCAACGCACTTTTCAAATGGTATGCCTGTAAAATAGCTCATCCATATAGATGAAGATGAGGTGTTGCCAATGCCCATCTCTCCAAAACTCAGTATGTTGCTTCCCTCTTTGTAACATTGCTCCACTATCTTTGCACCTCTCTCTATACAAAGTTCCATCTCCTGTTGTGTCATCGCTGCCTCGTGAAGATAGTTCCTTGTCCCTTTTCTTACCTTCATGTTGATAATTCCTTTGTCGTATGGTAGATTATAATCAACGCCGGCATCAACTATTTTAAGTTTGAATCCGTGCTGCCTGCAGAGGAAGTTTATCCCCCCGCCCCCATGGACAAAGTTGCTGAGCTGTTGCCAAGTCACCTCTTTTGGAGAGAGACTTACATTTTCCTCCACAATGCCGTGATCTGCGGCAAAGATAATGTTCTGGGGGCTTTTGAGCGTTGGGGATAGTGTTTGCTGTATAAGTCCTATCTTAATTGCAAGTTGTTCCAAAACTCCCAAAGCCCCTTTGGGTTTGGTAAGGTTGTCAACCTTGTCAACCAATGCTTTGTATATGTTTTTGTTTGGAGGCAAAATGTTAAAATTCTTAATATTCTTAATATTGGGTTTCATATTAAATGGTCATAAATTCATTCATAAACTGGTTTCCCTTTAACTCTCCGTATGCCCCCTCTTTGCAAGATATTTCATTAAAAGAGAGGATATTGTCGGGAATAATATTGGGGTAATAAATTAAAAACGGAACAGGGTCTGCCGTATGTGTGCGCAAATGGTATGGGGTGGGGTGGTCCGGCAGAACGGAGATTGCCACCGGATTGTCCCAATCCTTGACTGCGTTGTATATTGGTCCTACTACATATCGGTCTAAATTCTCTATGGTGAGAAGCTTCTTTTTCAGATCCCCTTCATGGCCTGCTTCATCGCTTGCATCTATGTGCAGGTAGACAAAATCGTCTGCAAGTAGGGCATTTAATGCGGCTTTTACCTTGTTGCCGTAATTTGTATCATATAGCCCTGTTGCACCTTCAACATGTATTCGGTTCAGCCCGGCGTAGATGCCTATGCCGTTGATTAGGTCGCTTGCGGAGATTACAGAGCCTCTTCTGATTGCCGGATAGATCTGTGCAAGCGGCTTCATATTTGGTTTGTATCCTGGGCTCCATGGCCAGATACTGTTAGCCGGAAGTTTGCCATCTTTTATCCTTTGCAGGTTAACAGGGTGATTGGCTAATAACTCTTGTGATTTGATAATGAGGTTATTAATTAGATTGACGGTCTCCTCCGCATCTTTGGCGGTTGCCTTGGCCATAAGCGGCATGAACGGCTCCGACAGGTGGTCGTGTGGAGGGGTGCAATCTATTTTTTTACTTCCGTTTTTTATGACCAACAGATGTCTGTACTGCGTTCCGGCGTAGAACCTTACCTTTTTATTGCCAAGATTTTTGTTTATGAAATCTATCAGTTTTGCAGCCTCTTCTGTAGAGATAAGTCCTGCCGAATGGCTTTTTATTGTATCCTTTTGGATTGTTATGAGATTGCAGCGTATGGCCAAATCACCCGGCTGTAACTCTACCCCCATGGCAGCTGCTTCTAACGCTCCTCTCCCTTCATACACTTTGTGTATGTCATATCCTAAAATCGAAAGGTTTGCCACTTCGCTTCCCGGTGTAAATCCTTTGGGTACGGTTTTAAGCACTCCTGTACGCCCCAATGCAGCCAATCTGTCCATATTTGGCGTTTGTGCGTACTGTAAAAGCGTCTTGTTACCTAACGATGAGGTTGGAACATCAGCCATACCGTCCCCTATAATAATAATGTGCTTCATTATTACTGTTTTATTACCACCGGAATACCGGAAATCATAAAGATGACTTGGTCTGCGTGTGCTGCTATGTATTGGTTTACCCAGCCTTGGAAATCTGTAAATTTCCGCTGTACCTCATTCTCGGATGTTCCCCCCATGCCTATCTCGTTTGTAACAAAAATGAAAGTTGCATTTTGTAAGGTGAATCTGTCAAACTCCTCTTTAATCTCCTGTAGGCTCTTGTCTACATCTGAACCGTTATCAAAGAAAAAGTTTGTGCCCCATAGCGTAACGCAGTCTATTAGGACTACTCTTCCTTCTACATTGTGTCTGCTAAGTTTCTTCTCCTCCTCTATGTTGGTCCATTCCTCTCCGCGTGCTTTCTGATGGCGTATTACGCGCTGTCTGAACTCCTCGTCCCATATTCTTGATGTTGCCATATATATGGGGTTGGAAGAGAGTTGCTTTGCAATTTTTTCTGCGTACGAGCTCTTGCCTGAGCGTGCACCACCTGTTATAAGTATTACTTTTCTCATCTTTGCTATAATTATTAATTGGAGAGAACCAATAGTCCTGCAAATATACAAATTGTAACGGTATGCTTTAACGTTAACGTAAGCTTTGTTTTTCTCGTTCAGGCAAATTATCCAATCTTTAAGTTGTATTAAAAAATCATTTGCCAAATGAGCGACAAACTTGTTTGAACCTTGCCATGACGAGGAAAAGTTGCACGAAAGCGAAAATTTTCTGTAAGCCTGTTTGGCGCTGGCGTTAGCTTTGGCTTTTATAGTGTACAGAATGTAAAGAGAGTATAGAGAGTAGAGAAAGCCAAAGCCAAGGCAAATTCCATATTTTTGAAGCTATTTTGTCATTCAGATGTCGAAATTCTTAACGTCTGCAATACTGTTTTGCCGTAATTAATGATTTTCCTATTTTTGTGGCACAGTATGCCTCTTTAAGTGAGAGGTGTCTGTAAAACAACTTTTGAATATTTTCACTTTTTATAATTATGATGAAACGTTATTTTTTGTTATTTATGACCTGTTTGTTTTCGCTTGTATGTAAAGCTCATGAAGAGGAGAACTTCATGGCTTGTGATCTGTTGGCATCTATGCAGCCCGGTGATAAGGCTGCCATATTAATGGTGCATTTTGGTAGTACTTATAACGATACTCGTGCTCTTACCATTGACGCAGTCAACAATATGGCAAAAGATACCTTTAAGGGCATAGAGGTGCGTGAAGCGTATACCTCAAGGATTGTAATTCGCCGACTTAAGGCCCGTGGAATAGAAAAATTGAACCCTGTAGAGGCATTGCTGAGTTTAAAGGCAGATGGGTATACCCATATTATTATCCAGTCTACAAATATCATTGATGGCGTTGAAATGGAATCTTTGCGTAATGATGTGGCATCTGTCGAGAATGAGTTTAAAGATGTACGTATAGGGACTCCGTTGCTCTATTCTCCTAGAGATTATGAGGATGTAATTAATGCAATAGTCAAGAACGGCTCAAAGGATGGTTCAACCGTTCTTGTGGGGCATGGAACATATACCCCGGCTACAGCTCAGTATGCTATGATGGACTACATGTTGCAGGCTAAAGGATACAAGAGTTATCATGTGGTTACAATAGAGGGATACCCAACTTTTGATGATGTTTTGGCAAAACTTGAGGCAGATTCTGCAAAGAATGTGCTGCTTATGCCGTTTATGTTTGTTGCAGGCGACCATGCCAACAACGATATTGCGGTTGATATGAAGGAGGAGTTGGAGAGCAAGGGCTATAATGTATCTGTTTTTATGAAAGGATTGGGACAAAATCATGATATTCAAAAGATATTCATTGAGCATGCAATGTTTGCCGTCAAACATAAAAAGATTAATATCTCAGATAAGAAGAGAGCATTGTCGTTGGAGAAAGATAGTGATTAGCTATCTTTCTTACCCAGGCTCTTCATCATCTTTTAGCAGGTTGTATTTGGATGCTAATACAGACATCTCGGGATCTAAATTCACCCTGAATTTCAGCGAAGGTTCCTTTTCAACAGCTTTTACAAGCAATTCTGCCGCTTTATTCTCTTTTCCCAATCTTGCATTTACAAGTGCCCGCATGTATAATACCCGGGAGTTGTTTGGAAGCGAGTTGAGAATATCAAGTGCAGAGTGGTTGTAGTCCATGCATATATATGCAACGGCGGTATTGTAGTCCTTATACCCCTTAAGACAATCTATTGCAAGTTTGTAGTCCCTCTCTTTGAGTGCCTCAACACCTTTCATATACAGGGAGTCCACAACCGTTGTATGCACTGTATCCTTAATCATACCCTCCCTGTGCAGATAAAATTCAAACTTAACTGTGCGCAAAAGAGGGTATAGCGTAGAACGTATATATCTGTAATCCGGTATCTTGCTTAGTTCGCGTTCACGCAGGTCCACATCCTCAATTTCAAACAGAGAGAGAAGGTTGGAATTGGATTTTGAGATGGAGTCATTGACAAGAAGTATGTAAAGTTTATCCCAATTCTCCGGTATTGTTTTCACCTTAAATCTGTCTGTAATACCGTTGCTGCCGTCACTCTCCCTATAATTTTTTGCAGGCATCTTAACGGATCTCTCCGTTTTGCCGTCGAAATCTATATGCCATACAGGCGCGTTTATACTGTCCACTACATGATTATAATAGTCTAAGAAATATCTTTTTATACTTTCCCCTCGTTTTTTTGCTAATGTAACATTGTTGGCATACCTTCCCTCTGGCGAACAGCCGGCAGTTATTATTACAGAGTCCATTACAAAATCGCTGTTTAGGGCAATATCCCTTAAATTGGCCTTAATCCTGCCAGCTTCAAACAGGTTGTTTGAGAGGGTGTCTATCAAATTGTACTTTCCGACAGGAAAATCTATATATGCCGCAGTGTTTATATATGCATTCCTCTCAATAATCTTTTCAATGTATCGAGTCTCGTCTCGTACAAACCAAGACATGCTGCTTACATAGTATGCAAGCCGTGGTATAGGGGGCATAGAGTATATTTGTTTGTCAGATTCATATACCTCTCCTTTTAATTGAAGGTCTATCCTTTTCAGATTAGGCAGTGTCTTGAAAGACTGCAGATATCTATATGCAAGTGTATTGTTGTCGTTTGTTATGATTGTGTCCAATCTCAAGCCTGCTGTGTCCAACGGTACCTTAACATATTTGCTGAACATCTTCTCCCGCATGAGCTTCCTTCTGTTGTTACGTTTTACCAACCTGTTTTTTGTGTAATGCTCTATTACACGCAAGCCGTCATCGCCAAGAAGCTCCTCTATATAGGATGCCTCATGTAACAGTGTGTCGCTTTTAAGGTTATGTACAAGCGGAAAATTCCGTTTTAAAAAAATCTCCATGAGCCTTACATAGCAGAAAGATTTTATGAATGAACTGTCGGGAAGGATAGAACCTAAAAATCTGTTATAAAGCTCGTAACCCCTTAACTGTTTCTGTCTGTACATATTGCCTGTTATGAAGATTTTGTTTAAATTGAGTGAATCTCCAAGGTAGAAGAGTTGCGGAGTGAACCTCAGCTGCCATTTTGCGTCTTGCATTTGGGCCGGTACAATAAGGTCAAAAGCCAATTCTATAATTCCGTTACGCTCGGCAACGTTCTTGTATGGCGCTTCAACGACAACTTCCTTTAGATTGTCTGTGATTACTGTCTCTCCAGATTCTTCATCGTACACCGTATTCATTATCACAGCCTCACCCTGTAATTCTGTTTTAACAATCTTGTCCTTCTCAACATGCCCATTATCCCCCTCCGCCGGTTTATTGGTAATCTTTGCAACAACTTCACTGCTTGGTAGCACTATAGTTGCCTTAGCTTCTCCACGCTGCAGAAAAGACATCTTTTTGTAATAGCTGCATCCTCCTGCCAATAGTGCTATGACTATTATAATTCCCCTCTTCCCTATAAATTTTCCCATAACCGTTGATTTTAAAAAAGATATACCATCTGAGCAAGCAGGTTGTTGGGCGCAACATAAAGTTTTTTATCATTGCCTAAAGTAGCACCGCACCTTGGACAGGCATACCTCTTTGAATTTCTGTATCCTGTAAACAATCCTGCTCCAAATTCAAAGTTAAAGTGACGTGAAAGCATAAGTGAATATCCTGCTGTTATATTCACACCTACTCTCCACCCCTCGTGCGTCTCTTTTGATATGATTCCGCCATAGTTGAAGTAACCGAACTCGGCTCCTCCGCCTGCGAACCATCCCGAATTTGTATGCCATGTCCAGTATCTCACACCAATATGTAAAATAGATGACCTGTTTTGCATCTGGTTCTCTTCACCTTTGTTAAAGGTAAACGGATTATATTTTACACCGGCATGTATGCTTATTTGATCTTTAACCTTATATGTTGCCTCTGCATTAAGTGTGAGAAGATTTGCATAACCTATAATATTTGTTGCAATACCCAGAGTCTGTTCTCTGAACGTTGTCTGTGCCTTTAAAGGTAGTATACCCGAAGTAAATACCAACAGTAGCGTTAGTAGATAGTACGATTTCATAACCGCTGAACTTTTTCTGTTTGACATACCATAATTATTAATTGTTTAACAGCCGCAAACTTAGAGCTGCAGCTATGTAAAACAAAATCAAACGGATAAATAAAATTCCCAAAAAGAAAATATATTGCGGCGCAGCGGTAATTTACGTAAATGACAATTTTGGATATGGCTTCTATAGTTGCTCAGTATGAGCAGATGTTCCCTCAGTTTGAGGCTGCTATTGCTGCAGAGCAGGCTGCTGCTCAGGCTCAAGAAGAGGCTGCAGAGGGCGAGGAAGATGTTGATTTGGTTCAACTGTCCCGTTTTTTTACAATGTATAACAAAAAGAGGACAACTCTTCAGCGTCCTCTCTATGTGATCCAGGAGGGATTCGAACCCCCGACCCACAGATTAGAAATCTGTTGCTCTATCCAACTGAGCTACTGGACCGATCCTGCACCCCGTTTTATCGGGAAGCGGATGCAAAGGTAGTACTATTTTCAAAATATGCAAAAAAAAGTTACTTCATACAGAATTATCTTTTCTTCCGGTAAGATCAATTCTATTAATAGGATTATTTTGGTTGAAAGAAAATGTTATAAAGAAAAAGCAGTTTCAAAGAGCTGTTGCTCTTTAGCTGTTATCTTTAAGAGGTTTCTAATTTGTTAAGAGTTTGGTAATATTTTGTAAAGATTCAAGATAGAAGTGCAACACTGGCA
>ENA-OOYV01000303-OOYV01000303.1-human-gut-metagenome-genome-assembly--contig:-NODE-303-length-36844-cov-4.171519_pt1 | contig 36844 bp, 31 predicted proteins | sample MGYA00241704_ERZ501380 | MGnify/ENA primary metagenome ERZ501380 (study PRJEB25962, sample SAMEA2042984) | human gut metagenome | biome: human gut; feature: human-associated habitat; material: faeces...
ATGGCATGCCAGTGTTGCACTTCTATCTTGAATCTTTAAATACATATTATTATCCTATATAATCAATTATCCATTTTTCCACCTCTTTGGTTCCGTAGCAAGGTTGCCCTTTAGTTTGAATATCGGGAGTACGTATATTGGCATTTAGGGATTCGTTTACAGCCGTTACGATTCTGTTACACCCCCATTGTTTTAAGTAACCTTCAAAAAATAACCTACCTCATCTTAAGGAATCTGAGACAATATATTTTTTATTCTAACGATTCACTTTATACGAAAATATGCATATCTTCACCGCCTGTAACGTAATGGCAAGATGTTATCATATAAAATAAAAAGATGATTTGTCTGGAAGAAGAAAATTAAACTTTATGGTAGAACAATGGGAGATATATGCAGATTGGAATCCGTGGCATGGTTGCACAAAAATCAGCCCCGGATGCAAGTATTGCTATGTATACAGGCAGGATGAGATGTATGGCAGCGAGATTTCGAGCAGCCAATGCCGCAAGACCGGGAACTTTAATCTGCCGGTCAAACGCAAGCGTGACAAGTCATGGAAGATAGAGAGCGGCAAGGTAGTTTTTACCTGCTTTACATCGGATTTCCTGCTTAAAGATGCGGATGAGTGGCGCAAGGAGTGCTGGAAGATGATAAAGGAGAGAAGTGACCTTTGGTTCTATTTCTTCACTAAGCGCATAGACCGTTTTATGGATTGTATTCCCGACAATTGGGGCGATGGCTATGAAAACGTCTTGGTAGGTTGTACTGTAGAAAATCAGCAGATGGCAGATTACCGCCTGCCAATCTTTAAAACATTGCCAATTAAGCATAAAAGCATAATAATGTCGCCGCTTATTGGCCCTGTAGTTCTCTCCTCTTATCTTGATGAAAGCATTGAGGAGGTAAGTGTTGGAGGAGAATCGGGCTTGGAGGCCCGCCCATGTAACTATGATTGGGTTCTCAGTTTAAGAGAGCAGTGCATAAAGGCCGGAGTGCCATTCCGCTTCCATCAGACAGGAGCCCGTTTCATTAAGGATGGGAGAATGTACAGAGTGCCGCGAAAATTTCAGCTTAGTCAGGCGCACAAGGCAAATATTGATTATAGAATTGGCAAGTTCTATGTTCCGGAAACAGTAAGGTTTGAGTGGAAAGAGGATGATTATCATAACAAAACAATATAAATGAGAACAATTAGGAGTATTTTATTAATAATGACAGTGGTGATGGTAGTTGCTTGCCAACCAAGTGAATGGAGTGAGACGGAGAGAGAAATCATCAACGGACAGGGAGAGATTATGAGGGTTCTTACTGTTTGTAATGAGACAGACTCTTTAGTACTACGTAGCAAATGCAGTCCAATCAGTAACCGGGAGCTTGAGAGCAGCGAATATGCTACCTTGGCAGAGAAGATGGTGGCTACTGTAACCTCTCCGGAGCAGGATGGTGTTGGAATTGCGGGACCTCAGGTTGGAATATTGCGCCGTGTTGTGGCTGTTCAGCGTTTTGATAAAGAGGGCTTCCCATTTGAAGTGTACCCAAATGTAAAAGTAGTCAACCACGCAGGCGAAAAGAAGATTGGAGGCGAGGGTTGTCTCAGTATTCCGGGAAAACACGGTAATGTAGCTCGTTATCAAGAAATAAGCATCACCTATACCTCAGTAAAGACTTTTAATGATACTACTGAACATATTAAAGGTTTTACAGCGGTAATTTTTCAGCATGAGTGCGACCACTTGGATGGCATACTATATACAGATTACTTAGAAGGGCTAAATTGATACTTGCATATTTGTCGGGAAGAAAACAGGCATATAAAAAATTGCTACTTTTGCGGGCAATTTACAGTTTGAGTAATGAAGAAGCTAAGTAAAAACGCAATTATAGGTTACCCTTCTGGCATTATAACCGGCATCACATACGGCCTTAATCCATTATTTGCCATGCCCCTTATGAATAAGGGTGTGGCAATAGAGTCTATTCTTTTTTTCAGATACTCATTTGCGGTTGTGTTGTTGGGCGCCTTCTTATTGCTTACAAAGCAGAATTTTAAAGTATCGTGGAAACAGGCAGGTGTGCTTTTAGTCCTTGGACTGTTGTACACATCGAGCAGTATGTTTCTTTTTGAAGCATACAATTATATAGCATCTGGGCTTGCTACAACTCTTGTATTTCTTTATCCCGTGCTTGTTGCTATTGTTATGGTCTTTCTTAGGGTGATACCGTCGTGGCCCGTGTGGCTTGCTATTGCGGCTACATTTGGCGGTGTAATCATAATGACACAAGGAAGCGCGGGGCAGGCTGTCAATCCTGTTGGTATTGTGCTCTCTATATGCTCTGCATTGGTCTACGCGCTGTTTATTGTGATTATCAACCGAAGCAAGGTGATTGCCGGCATATCCAACACACTGCTTACATTCTATGCTCTAAGCGTTGGTGCACTTGTTTTCATAAGTAAGATTGCTTTCTCGCATACCGATATTGTTGCCGGTATTTCGGGTGCTACAGACTGGCTGAATCTTGTAGGTCTTGCACTACTGCCAACCATTGTCTCCACGGCCACTCTTGCCATTGCAACAAGAAATATAGGAGCAACCAAAGCATCTGTATTAGGGGTGTTTGAACCTATTACAGCTATTCTTGTTGGTACCCTTATGTTTGGTGAACCGCTTACAACAAATATTATAACAGGCATTTGTATAGCCATTGTGGCTGTAACATTCATGATTTCCATGACTAAACGATAACTACTAATAAAGGATATGATACACAATATTATTTTTGATTTTGGAAGGGTGCTTGTAGACTATGATTATGACAATTTCCTTAAAACCATAGTGTCAGATCCAAATGAACGGGCGCAGTTTACAGAGTTAACCTGTAATCCAAGTTTTGTTGAACATTGTGACAGAGGTGTAAAGACTTTTAAAGAGCTGATTGCCGAGTTACAGAAAGAATATCCACATTGGTACGACTATCTTAAAGCATTTCACGACAGACAGATAGACGCAATGACAAATGAGGTGCCCGGAATGAGGAGTTTATTGTTAAAACTGCGGTCTGAGGGGTATGGCCTTTACGGGCTTACAAATTGGAGTTGTGCAGTGTACGATGTAATAGAAAAGTTTGATATTTTAAAAATGATGGACGGCACTCTCATCTCTTCGGAAGAAAAACTCATCAAACCAGACCTGTCCATTTACCAAAGGTGCTGCCATAAGTTTAATCTGCATCCACAAGAATGTATTTTTACCGATGACAAGTTGATCAATGTAGAGGGTGCTCGCAATGCCGGAATGTATGCCATTCATTTTAAAAATGCAAAGCAACTTGAATTTGAGCTTAAAGAGATTATAAACTTGGCACTAAATGATTAACCTGCTCTTCCCGACGAGTATTTTATACAAATAGGTCGTATGAATATTTAGAAGATAATGAGGTATAATAATTTTGAAATTAAAAGGAGTAATCTTCATTCTGCATTTGACCTTCTTTATAAGCAATATACTGCAGAGCAGTTGAAATACGAGAAAACGCACTTATCTGTTTCTGAACACTTATCTGAGAATATTATCTACAATCTTTTAATAGATACTATTTTGGAACTTAATTTATCTAATACCGATGTGATATGCCATTACCCCATATCATTGTTGCTGAATAATTGGGAAATACTAAACGACACAGAAAGAACGTTTGCCCAAAGTTCTTTCTCGCATGTTGATTTTTTAATTTACAATTCACTAACAAAGTTGCCTGTTAAAACAATAGAGGTTGATGGGTGGAGCTACCACAAAAGCAAAGATGTACAAATATCACGCGATAAGATAAAAGATCAAATACTCAATAAGTTAAGTATAAAGTCATGTCGTATTTTAACTACAGACATTGTTAATGCTGATACAATTAGACAACTATTTATAAGTTAAATTTTTCATGAATAGGGAAAACCTTAAATTTGTCGTTGCTAAAACAAATGTTTGTTTAGTATGTTAAATATGGTATTAAATTAAAGTTGTTATGGATGCAAAAGAAAAAGTATTGGCTGCAATGAAAGAGGCCGGTACACCGGTAAACGCCGGTAAGGTTGCAGAATTAAGCGGATTAGACCGCAAAGATGTGGATAAAGCTATGAAACAGTTAAAAGATGAAGGTGCTATTGTATCGCCTGTGCGTTGCAAATGGACTATTGCGTAATAGTTTTATCTTTAACGAAAAAATTAAGGCAGGTCATTATTTAAGTTAATGCCTGCCTTTTTCAAACGTTTGCGATTATAAATTTTTTTTGACTTATGCGTAATTGAACGCATTGAAATCTGTTTTCCGTACATCTCTATCTCCTCTGCTCTGGATGCCTTGCGGTTGGCTATCAAAATTAAATTAGCCAACGCCAAAGCTAAAGCCGCGCGTAAGCGAACTTTTAACTATAAACAATAAACTTAATTAGCTAAAGCCAACGCCAAAGCTAAAGCTAATAAACTAATACGGCGTTGGCCTATTTAAAATTTTAAAGTCTGACCCTCAAAACCGCGGAACCCGTGCCTATTCCTTTGGGTGCATGGTCGCAGTCATTGCCAAGAAGACGTTTGTAGTTCCCTTGGAGACCAATGGTCACTATAGGAGTGATGTCAAACTCAGCAGACAACAGCATTGGAACATAGCCTGCATTATACTTATGATGAGTATTCACTGCATTCAGCCAGCTGTTTATTGTCTCTTTGTATGGTTCGCTCCAGCGCTCATGCCCCATAGAGATGTTGTAGGTGTTCCCCTTTGCGAAAAGCCGGCCGAAACCTACTCCTGCATAAAGGTTAAACCGTTTGCAGGTGCGGTTCTTCCAAAGTTCAAGCACATTGAGCTCCAACGTTATGTCAACGGCGTGGTAGCGAGTCCACATCTTTGAGTATGCTAATCCACCATATTGCTCGGAAAGTGTCCCCTCGCCCTTGGGAATCTCCAAAGGTTGAAACTCAGAAAACCGCTGTTCGCGAGCATACTTTGATAAATCATAATTAAGCCCGACCCTAATCAACGGACGGATGTTGAACGAGACTCCCATACCTACCTCCGGGAAGATATTCGTTCCGGAGGCAGCGTTCACATTTGACATTTCCACTCCATGCACCATTGTTGCACCTCCCTCTGCATAGAGGTTCCAGGTGGCAGTACGGCACGCTCCCACATTACGTTCCTGTGCCCCAATGCACGTGAACCATGCGGAGGATAATGTCAATAATACTATTGTTAAATATCGTTTCATACAGATGACAGGTTAGTTATCTTCAACTACTATAAACTCCTTGGAATGATCTTTATACTGGCCAGACAAGTATTCCAACTCTACAAAGCCCCAAAAGCCTATTGTAGTCTTCGTTGCATCACTTCTATGGTCATACTCTAAATATTCTCCACCTGTCATTGGAATCTGTCTGAACATGTCTGAAGAACTCATATCCAATACTTTAAGTTTCTTGCCGGCAGCCCTGCTTCCTATCTTTACACGGAATATGTAGTTGCAATTTTTATGGACTTTCTTAATGTAATAACATGTATGGCCGTTCATCTCCCTATAGGCAGGAGTTGAACTTGCATTAGGGTTAAGATCAACGGCAAGAATTATACCTGTTGAACCGCTGATACCACTCAATATTCCCCCTCCCTCATAAAGCGGTCCATAGAAACTTGTGTTCTCACTGTCGGATAAAGGATATTTGCCGGAAGGCAGCTTAAAATAGAATTTATATTTTTTTGGCAAAGAGAGCGGAATCAAATCCTTAAGAACCCTCACAACCTCATAGTTCTCGTAATTGGAATCATAGAAGGCCGCATCAACCAATAAATAGTCATCTCCCACCTCAAGGACTTCATCTTTCGTAAAGGTGTAAGTTGATACACTGTTGAGAGCAGCTAATATCATATCCTGTTTCTCGGTAATGTCAACCAACCCTTCTGCCACAGCCTGCTTGATAGCTTCTAATTTTACATTCAACCCAGAAAGTGGGGAATTAATAGCCTCTTTGATAGCTTCTAATTTCTCGTTTGCTGTTGCTGCTGTCGAATTCAAAGCTTCAATCGCTGCCTTTACAAGTCCAAGAGTACTGTCCTCCCCTACAAGCCCTGCATCAACAGATCCCTTTATTAGGGCAAGTTTATCGGAAAGCTTAGTAGACTCTGAGGTAATCACACTGTTTATAGCTTCGAGTTTCTCCTCCTACGATCCTTTAAGGGACTCTATCGCTGTCTTCACTAATTCGGAGGCTGCAGCATTCTTGTCAAAACCTTCCTCCATTGTACTTGCAATAAGTGCAATGGCTTTATTTATTAAGTCCATTTTAGAATTGAGATTTGTTGTCTGCGCCTCAACAGCATTTTTGATAACATCAAGTTTTTCTGCTATAGTTGCATTTGTTGCCTTAATCTCACCGATAAGTTTATCTGTCAACTCTTCGTACTTGAGGACTCCGTTCTCATGGGCTTTTGTAAGTAATTCCATCTTTTCTGAAAGAGTCATGGCCTGATTCTTAAGCGCCTCCTCCAAAAGAGATATCTTTTCGGAAAGGGTTAGTGTCTGGTTCTTCATTGCTTTTTCAAGGAGATCCATCTTCTGTGAAATTGTCAAAGTATGATCCTTTAGAGCGTTAATGACTTCACTATAGTCATTTGTGATTGTAGTTATCTGTTGAAATCTGATATCCGGAGCATCTTGCTCACATGAAACAACCGCTGTCAACATCGTGCAGACGGTTAAGGCTAAAAGAATTTTTTTCATAAAAATGGTGTTAATGGCTGTTGCCTGTTTAAATAATTCAAGTCTGTTGTTTTAGTTATCTTAAAAAAATAACTTGGTAATCTTTAATTGTCTTTTCGGTCTATATTTTTTTCTCAAAATACTCCTAAATCTTTACCAACTTATTTTTTAACGCTTACTTAATTACGCATTTGTATTGACCATTCGTATAATAGGCTTACACAGTACAACGCTACACAAAGATATAAAACTATATTAGACAATTAAAAAGGAGAACAACAAATTCATAAGAATTTTATAATTCCGGCACCAAATCAATAGTTTCCACTCTCTTTACCCTAAAAACTGCCAACGCCAAAGCCAATGCCAAAGTCTCTCCTTACTTTCTCCGCCCTCTCTTTACCCTAAAAACTGCCAGAGCTAAAGCCAAAGCTAACGCTAACGCCAATTATTGTCGGGAAGAAAAAATAAAATACTTTTGCCACTTAAAAAAGAGGTGATATATTTGGGCGAAATATTGCGGCAGAAATTGATAGTACCTTAAAATAGATGCAAAATACAGACAAGACATACGTAGCCATTGATCTCAAGTCTTTCTATGCTTCGGTTGAGTGTGTTGAACGTGATCTTGACCCGCTTACAACAAACCTTGTTGTGGCAGATAAAAGCCGTACGGAAAAGACAATCTGCTTGGCTGTAAGTCCATCTTTGAAGTCATACGGTATCTCCGGGCGTGCCCGCCTGTTTGAAGTTGTTCAGAGAATAAAGGAGGTGAATTATGAACGAAAAAGGGGGACAGGCAGGTATAGAATGGCAGGAAAATCTGTATCGGACATAGAATTAAAGGCAAATCCATATTTGGAGGTTGACTATATAGTTGCCCCTCCACGTATGGCATATTATATAAAGTATAGTACCTACATCTATAAGATATATCTAAAATACGTTGCACCCGAGGATATTCATGTTTATTCTGTAGATGAAGTGTTTATGGATGTTACGGCATATCTGCATACTTACGGCTTAACGGCACGTGAACTTACGAGAAAGATAATAGGTGATGTACTGCAACAGACAGGCATTACAGCAACGGCAGGAATAGGTACCAATCTGTATTTGTGCAAGGTGGCAATGGATATTGAGGCAAAGCACATTCCGGCAGATGAGAGTGGAGTGCGCATTGCGGAATTGGATGAGCAGTCTTACCGCAGGAAGTTGTGGACACACCGTCCTCTTAAGGATTTCTGGCGGGTAGGGAGTGGTATTGCAGGCAAATTGGCTCAGTATGGTATCTACACAATGGGCGACATAGCAAAGCAGTCTGTAATGAATGAAGAGTTGCTGTATCAATTGTTTGGAGTTAATGCGGAGCTGCTTATAGACCATGCGTGGGGGTGGGAACCATGTACATTAGAGGCTATAAAATCATACAAGCCATCAACTAACTCCTTCAGTAGCGGACAGGTGCTGCAGGAGCCATACACTGCGAAGAAAGCTCGTGTGGTTGTAAGAGAAATGGCAGAAAGTGCAGCTCTCAACCTGCTTGACAAAGGTATGGTAACAGATCAATTGGTACTCACTATAGGATACGATGTAATAAATCTCTCAAATAATGAGACAGGGGGGATAAAATACTTTGGAGAGGTAACTACAGATCGTTATGGCAGAAAAGTTCCAAAACATGCACATGGAACGGCCAATCTTGACAATCATACCTCTTCTGCCAAACAGATATCGGATGCTGTGATGGAGTTGTTTGACAGGATTGTAAACCCCAACCTTTTAGTTCGTCGCATTAATCTTACTACAAACAATGTGATAGATGAGAGTGTGGCTGTCAATAATGATGTTTCTGTACAATTTGATCTTTTTACAGACTATGAAGCAGTGGAAAATGAGATGAGAATAGAGAAGGATAAATTAGAGAAAGAGCGTAAGGTGCAGTCTGCAGTTTTGAAAATAAAGAAGCAGTTTGGCAAAAACGCAATACTGAAAGGATTTAATTATGAAGAGGGCGCAACAGCAAAGGAGCGCAACAGACAGATAGGAGGGCATAAAGCATGAATGAACTGTACGAAGATATCATAGACCTGCCGCATCATGTATCCAAGAGACATCCTCAGATGTCTATGTACAATCGTGCAGCTCAATTTGGGTCGTTTGCTGCACTTGCAGGACACGATTCTGCCGTTAAAGAGACTGCAAGGATTACAGATTTAGAAAAGGAACTTTCGGATAGTGAAGCTGAGGCCTTAAACAGGAAGTTAAATTATATTCTTAATAATATGGAGAGTAATATTCCCATAGAGGTTGAATATTTTGAGCCCGACAGTAAAAAGGAAGGCGGATACTATAAGAGAAAGAGAGGTATTGTTAAAAAAGCCGATCTTTTGACCGGTTTTTTTGAATTTAATGATGGTTCGCGTATCTTAATAAAGCATATAAAGGATCTTAAATATTAACTGCATAAAAGTTATACTCCTCTTTACCATCTTTACTAAAAAAAAAGCCAACGCTAACGCTAATGCCAAAGCCCTTCTCTACCATCTTTACTAAAAAAACGCCAAAGCCAACGCTAACGCCAACGCTTCAATAGTAGTTGTTAAAATATAATGAAATCTACAAAGTTCTATTGTGATTAACTTAAAAAAGTTGTATTTTCGCATAATTTTACGTAAACATCAACTACACGAGATGCAATCTATTAAAAAAGCAAAATTAATTCTTCAAAACGGCCTTGAGTTTCAGGGCTTTTCTTTTGGTTATGACAAGCCTTGCGATGGCGAAGTTGTCTTTAGCACTGCAATGGTCGGCTATCCGGAGAGCCTTACGGATCCCTCCTATTCGGGACAAATTCTTTGTGTCACCTACCCTTTGATTGGTAATTACGGTGTTCCACGCGAAGAACTGTCACAAGACGGTATTTCGCGTTTTTTTGAATCCGAAAAGATCTGGGTACGAGGCCTCATAATATCTGACTATTCGTTTGAGTACAGTCACTGGAATGCAGCAAAGAGCTTGGACCAATGGTTAAAGGAGCAGAAGATTCCGGGAATTTTTGGTATAGACACAAGAGAACTTACAAAGATTCTTAGGGACAACGGCTCAATGCTTGGAAAGATTGTTCCGGAGGGTGAGTATGATACGTTTGATGTAGCGGATCCCAACTTGGAGAATCAGGTTGATATTGTAAGTTGCAAGGAGATTAAGATCTATGGCAGCAAAGCAACAGACGCAGAACTTAAAGATATGGACAAGTATCTTAAAGGAGCTGCTGCAGGCGGCAAAAAGAGAGTTGTATTGGTAGATTGCGGTGTAAAAAACAATATTTTAAGATGCCTTATAAGGAGAGATGTTGAGGTTGTGCGTGTTCCTTGGAACTATAACTTTAACAACTTGTACTACGACGGTCTCTTTATATCAAACGGCCCGGGTAATCCCGAACTTTGTATAGAGGCCGTAGAGAACATAAAAGAGGCTATGAAAGGTACAAAGCCTATATTTGGAATCTGTATGGGTAACCAACTGCTCTCAAAGGCCGGCGGAGCATCTACATTCAAATTAAAATACGGACACAGAAGTCATAACCAACCTGTTAGAATGGTTGGAACAAACAGATGCTTCATAACATCTCAAAACCACGGCTTTGCAGTAGATAATACAACAATAGGATGCGATTGGGAACCTCTCTTTGTAAATATGAACGATGGCACAAACGAAGGAATAAGACACAAGACGAAACCTTTCTTCTCTGCCCAGTTCCACCCTGAGGCATCGAGCGGCCCCAAAGATACAGAGTTCCTGTTTGACGAATTTGTCGGGAAGCTATAAATAATTATCTGTTTAACATTAAGAATAAAGAAATGGCAAATAACAATACAGAAATAAAGAAAGTTCTTCTTCTTGGATCGGGCGCATTAAAGATTGGCGAGGCAGGTGAGTTTGACTACTCTGGTTCGCAGGCTCTAAAGGCAATGCGCGAGGAGGGTATTGAGACTGTGCTTATAAATCCTAACATTGCAACGGTGCAGACCTCTGAGGGTGTGGCAGATAAAATCTATTTCCTGCCGGTTACCCCTTATTTTGTTGAGCAGGTAATCAAAAAGGAGAAGCCTCAGGGAATTTTATTGGCTTTTGGAGGCCAGACTGCACTTAACTGTGGTGTGGAGCTTTACAGAAGCGGTGTTCTGGAAAAATATAATCTTCAGGTGCTTGGTACCCCTGTGCAGGCAATTATGGATACAGAGGACAGAGAGCTGTTTGTGCATAAATTAGATGAGATTAATGTTAAGACCATAAAGAGTACTGCAGTTGAGAATCTTCCCGACGCATTAAAGGCCGCTGCAGATCTTGGTTACCCGGTAATAATTAGAGCTGCGTATGCCCTTGGAGGGCTTGGGTCCGGCTTCTGTAACAACGAGGATGAACTTACAAAACTTGCAGAAAAGGCATTTACCTTCTCGCCCCAAGTACTTGTGGAGAAATCTTTAAAAGGTTGGAAGGAGATTGAGTATGAGGTGGTAAGGGACAGATTCGACAACTGCATTACGGTTTGTAACATGGAGAACTTTGATCCTCTTGGAATACATACCGGTGAGAGCATTGTTGTTGCTCCGTCTCAGACACTTACAAATAATGAGTACCATAAATTGAGGGAGATTGCAATATGCATTGTGCGTCATATAGGAATAGTTGGTGAGTGTAATGTTCAGTATGCTTTTGACCCAATGAGCGAGGACTACAGGGTTATTGAGGTTAATGCCCGCTTGAGCCGTTCATCTGCACTTGCTTCAAAAGCAACAGGTTATCCTCTTGCTTTTGTTGCGGCTAAACTTGGTTTGGGCTATGGGCTGTTTGACCTTAAGAACTCGGTTACCAAGACAACTCCGGCATTCTTTGAGCCGGCATTGGACTATATAGTATGTAAGATTCCTCGTTGGGATCTTTCCAAGTTCCATGGCGTGAGCCGCGAGATTGGTTCTTCCATGAAGAGTGTAGGCGAGGTTATGGCCATAGGCCGTACATTTGAGGAGGCCATTCAAAAGGGGCTTAGGATGATTGGCCAGGGTGCGCACGGCTTTGTTGCAAACAAGGAGATAAATGTTCCGGATATAGACAAAGCTTTACGCGAGCCCACCGATAACCGTATCTTTGTAATTTCCAAAGCTTTTAAGAAGGGATACACGGTAGACCAGATTCACGATCTTACCAAGATAGACAAATGGTTTTTGGAGAAACTGCACAATATAATTCTAACAGACAGGGAGATTAATTCTCTTCCCGACAAATTAGAGTCCCTTTCTCCGGAACTTCTACGAAGGGCGAAAGTCATGGGATTCTCGGATTTCCAGATTGGAAGGTTGCTGTTTAAAGACAAGATAGATACAGATGAAGCTGTAAATATTATCCGTGACTATAGAAAGAGTTTGGGTATTATTCCTGTTGTAAAACAGATAGATACACTTGCCGCCGAGTTCCCTGCAATGACCAACTACCTCTATCTTACATATAGCGGAACTGCCAACGATGTAGCGTATATAGGTGACCATAAATCTATAATTGTCATTGGGTCTGGCGCATACAGAATAGGCAGTTCTGTTGAGTTTGACTGGTGTAGCGTTAATGCCCTTACTACCATTCAGAAATGCGGATGGAGAGGTGTTATGATAAACTACAACCCCGAGACTGTATCTACAGACTATGATATGTGCGACAGGCTCTACTTTGACGAGCTTACATACGAGCGTGTTATGGATATCTACGACCTTGAAAAGCCTCACGGTATGGTTGTCTCTATGGGCGGTCAGATACCTAACAACCTTGCAATGAGATTGGATTCGCAAGGTGTTAAAATCCTTGGTACTCAGGCAAAAGACATAGACAATGCAGAGGACAGGCATAAATTCTCCTCTATGTTAGATAGTCTTGGCATAGATCAGCCGAGATGGAAGGAGCTTACAACGCTTGCAGATGTCTACGAGTTTGTAGACACCGTTGGATTCCCTGTTTTGGTGAGACCGTCATACGTATTGTCCGGAGCTGCAATGAACGTATGTTCAAACAAAGATGAATTGGTTCAGTTCCTGCAGCTTGCCGCAAATGTTTCTCAAAAACATCCTGTTGTTGTAAGTGAGTTTATCCAGCATGCCAAGGAGATAGAGTTTGATGCTGTTGCAAATAAGGGTGAGGTTATAGCATACGCAATTTCAGAACATATTGAGTTTGCGGGCGTTCACTCAGGTGATGCTACAATTCAGTTCCCTCCTCAGAAACTTTATGTTGAGACTGTTAGAAGGATAAAGAAGATCTCACGAAAAATTGCAGAAGCTCTGCATATTACAGGTCCGTTTAATATTCAGTTCCTTGCCAAAGAGAACGATATTAAGGTAATTGAGTGTAACCTTAGGGCATCGAGAAGTTTTCCATTTGTTTCTAAAGTTCTTAAAATTAACCTTATAGGTCTTGCTACAAAGGCTATGATTGGTGAAAAGGTTGAAGCACCGGCAAAGAACGCCTTTGACCTTGATTATGTTGGAATAAAGGCTTCGCAGTTCTCTTTCTCACGTCTTCAGAAAGCAGACCCTGTGCTTGGCGTTGATATGGCATCTACCGGTGAGGTTGGCTGTATTGGCGATGATACCAATGAAGCAATTCTTAAAGCAATGTTGTCTGTGGGGAATAAGATCCCTAAAAAGAATATTCTTCTCTCAACAGGAGATGCCAAACAGAAGGCAGAGCTGCTTGGTGCTGCACGTACTCTTGCCAAGAAGGGATACTCGCTTTATGCTACCGGTGGTTCATGGAAATATTTGGTAGACAATAATATACCTGCAACAAGAGTTTACTGGCCAAGTGAGCCGGGAATGGAGCCGCAGGCAATGGATATGCTTCACAACAAGCAGATTGATATGGTTGTGAACATACCAAAGAACCTCACTCAGGTTGAGTTGGAGAACGGTTACAAAGTAAGGCGTGCTGCCGTAGACTTTAACATTCCGCTCATAACCAATGCCCGCCTTGCATCTGCATTCATCAATGCCTTCTGCAGCATTCCGTTGGAGGAGATTCAGATTAAGTCTTGGGGTGAGTATTAAGGAAGTTGAATAAATTAGAAATAAAACGAGGTTGGTACATTTTCTAGCCAACCTCGTTATTTTTATGGAATGTCTAATTCCATCTGTACCAGATATACTGCCCGTCTACATAATTCTTAAATTCCCCCTCTCTCAGAGTAGTTTTTTCTGACTTAAACACATATTTGCGTACAGGACGGAAACAGTTGGCCTTAACATATAGTGTTTGCCCTGTAACAGGCTCCTTTACAGGCAAATACTCAGACATTCCCCCAAGGCGCGGGCCAACTACCCATACTCTTTCTCCCGGAGCAATGGTTGAGAATGTTATTGCATCATTATACTTACCCTCCACCTTCTTTTCTACCTTTATCTCCTTCCCGACAAGTTCCTCCGCAAGTCGCACGGCTAACGAGCGCAACTGCAACTGGTTAAGTGACTTTGTATAATCGTTGCCAAGGAGTTCTTCATCTATAAGATTGTTGCAAAGAGCATAGTTCACACTGCTTTGGTATGCCCTGCCGCTAGCAAGCTCTCTGTCCAAACCTTTTCCCCCGGAACCAATTAGAAATTGAATATCCATATATATGACATAAGGTGTACTGTTCTGCACATGTGCGGGTTTACCGTTAACAGTAACTTTTATCCGTGAGCCGTCTAAAATATATTCTCCGTTTTTTATAATATAGTCTGTGTCATATTTTCCATTTGGGTCTATAAGGAATTGTATCATGGCCTGATACTCAAATCCATCTTTAAAGAACATACCACCGTCATCATCCTCTTTAAAGTCACCGTCCCAATCTATACTCATGACTTGAATACCTTCCGATGGATTAAGATCTCCATACTCGGTAACAGCAGATGAAAACTTCTGCTCACGAGCATCCTCAAGCGATGACCCGGGCTTTGGCAACTCAAGAGTTATATCTACTGTCTTGATTTTAGGTTTGTTCTGTGCTCATCCCCTCTTTGAGTTTTTTAGGAAATACAATGCTTTGAAGCTTGACACAGTTCTGGAAACATCCGTGCACAGCATCCATGCATTCACTTTCAAATACAACCTTAGTAAGGTTCTTGCAGTCAAAGAAAGCAGATCCCTGAACTACTTTTACAGATGCCGGAATCACAATCTCCGTAATAGCAGTATTTCTGAAAGCTCCGTTTGGAATCTCATCAAGTGTAGCCGGCAGTTTTACAGACCTGATTTTAGTATTGGAGAAAAGCCCCCCGCGCATCGATTGCACGCTTTTTCATAGTTTTCTTTTAAAATTTTTGAGACCGCAGGTTGCGAAAAATAGTCATTCTTTATAATACAGAGAACTTGCTAATTTTTATCTAAAATTTTATGAGATTGCTCATTGTCTAATGATTCAACCTCTTTAAGCTTTCTCTGTATAACTCTTGTACGTGTCCCAACGAGTGTGTCTATCTCAGAGATGCCCCCCTGTATTTTATTCTTTGCCTTCTCCAAAATTCCGCCAAAGGTCTCAAACTCTGTTTTTACGGCACCAAGAGTCTCCCAAACCTCGCTGCTCCGGCGCTGGATTGCCAGGGTCTTAAAGCCCATTTGAAGGCTGTTTAAAATAGCTGCAAGAGTTGTTGGGCCGGTAATAATAACGTTATATCTTCTCTGAACCTCCTCCAACAGATCTGCCTTACGCACAACCTCTGCATAGATTCCCTCAAACGGAAGAAACATAATGGCGAAGTTGGTGGTATGCGGAGGGTCCAAATATTTTGTCACTATATCTTTTGCATTCAGCTTAATTGCATTTTCCAACTCCTTCTGTGCAGTCTCCATTGCCGCAGAATCAGCCAAATCGTATGCAGTTTGGAGTTTCTCATAAACATCCTTGGGGAACTTAGCATCAATAGGAAGCCATACAGGCTCAGCATTGCCGCTGTTGCCGGGAAGTTTAACAGCAAACTCAACAACCTCTCTGCTACCGCTCTTTACGCAGACATTTGCCTCATATTGCCCCGGTGCCAAAATATTCTCCAAAAGCATCTCCAATTGGACCTCTCCCAATCCGCCCCTCAGTTTTACATTACTCAATACACGCTTCAAACCGCCCACATCCTGAGCTAAGTTTTTCATCTCTCCAAGCCCCTGTTGTACCTCGCTAAGCTGCTTCCCCACAGTCTCAAAGCTGCGCCCCAACCTGTCTGCCAATGTTTTGTCTAACTTCTCCTCTACAGTAACCCTTATGTTCTCCAATTTGCTCTCTGTATTTGCAACCAACATCTGCTGCGTCTTATCCAACTGCTCTAATTTAACCCTTTGAAGGTCTGCAAACCCGGCCAGCCTCTCCATCTGTACCAATGTAGCCTTATCCAATTTCTCCTGCTGCATTGCCGACGCCCTTTCTATCTTCTCAATCTGCATTTTACCTGCTGAGTCAATTCGTTCATTGACAGATTCTTTAAAAACAGAAATATTATTTGCAACTTCATCTCTTAAGAGCTTTTGTGCACGCGCATAATCATCCCTGCTCTCCTTGAGAGTATCCCTTATTTCATTTAAGAGCGTGTCTACCTCTCCCACCTGCATCTTTACACTCCTAACAGCAAGCAGATTAATACAAATTAACGCTAATGCCACAATAGCAATTATAATTACAGTCAATTCCATAGATTATTTTTTCTTCCCGACAATTAGTCATTCAAAATTATTTCTAACATTTTAACAGGTGTCACAACAACTGCGTACACCATTGCCATCTTTTTTAATTTTTAAACAGCTCGAATCTCATCTGTTGTATCATAACAAATATACTGCATTTTGCAGTCAAATTATAAAATATTAATAAAAAACCTGTCTATGCAATAATTTCTTTGGTAACCAAATTACCATTCACCAACAGACTGCTATATTTATTCTGCAACATACCCTTTGTAGTTTATCTGCTTTAGCTTTGGTTTTAGCTAATTAAGATTATTCTCTTTACTTTCTATACCTAAAAAACTGCCAACGCTAACGCTAATGCCAAAGCTGATATATTGCATATTTACATATGTTTCGTCATGCACGTACAGAATTATAATTAATTAGGTGGAAACGCCCCCTTTTTGGGGGAAATAAACTATTTTTGCGTTCAAATTTTATGTAACCAATTCTTTTTATGACAGAACACACTCTCTCTCCTGCAAAACGCACAATAATAGGTATACAATTTATGTTTGTAGCCTTTGGTTCCACAGTATTGGTTCCCCTTTTAGTTGGTTTTGACCCTGCCATAGCACTGTTGGCAGCAGGGCTTGGAACACTCATTTTCCATGCGGTTACCAAGGGTAAGGTTCCAATCTACTTAGGAAGCAGTTTTGCCTTTATTGCACCAATAATAAAGGCTATAGAACTTTATGGTATGTCAGGTATGTTTTGCGGATTAGTTTCTGTTGGTATAGTATATATGCTTATGAGCCTGTTTGTTAAAGCATTTGGAATTGGCCTCATTAAAAAGCTCTTTCCTCCTGTGGTAATTGGGCCGGTAATTATACTTATAGGCTTGTCACTTGCAGGTTCAGGTGTAAACATGGCAGAATCAAACTGGACCTTGGCTTTAATTTCATTGGCAGTAGCAATTGCAACATCAATTTGGGGTAAAGGGATATTCAAACTTATACCTGTAGTTTTTGGGGCTTTGGCAGGATACGCCGTTTCGCTTCTCTTCTTTAGAGAAACAATGGATTTCTCGACAGTTGCGACAGCCTCTTGGTTCTCACTCCCAAAATTCTCACAAATGAGTTTTTCATGGCAGGCAATCCTCTTTATGGCACCTGTTGCCATTGCCCCTATAATTGAACATATAGGTGATATGTACGCCATAAGTTCAATTGCAAACAAAGACTTTGTAAAAGATCCCGGCTTGCATAGAACTTTATTAGGAGACGGCCTTTCCTGCTGCTTAGCGGCCTTTTTAGGCGGAGCTCCCGTAACAACATATTCAGAAGTTACCGGTGCCGTTTCGCTTACTAAAGTAACAGACCCATCTGTATTAAGAATTTCTGCGGTATCTGCAATACTCCTTTCTGTAATAGGCAAAGTAGGAGCACTCATTCAAACGATTCCGCAAGCTGTTCTTGGAGGTATTATGCTCCTTTTGTTTGGAACAATAGCATCTGTTGGAATAAGCAACATGATACAGGCAAAAGTTGATATGAGGTCAACCAGGAATCTCATAATCTCATCACTCATCCTAACCATTGGAATTGGAGGTGCTGTAATAGAGTTTGGAACATTCTCATTTTCAGGCATAGGACTTGCATCTATTGTAGGGGTTATACTTAACCTTCTCCTTCCAAACAAAGCAGAAACTAAATAAAAAATGGCTTCCGCTATCATTTTGGATTATTTTTTATAATTGGGTAAAATTGAGGATAAATCATAATAAAGACAATTATACATTTTTAACTACGGCACCTGTTGGCAAGGTAATTCTTACAATGGCAGTGCCCACAGTTATAAGCATGCTTGTTACAAGTATTTACAATATTGTGGATACTTGGTATGTTGGATTGCTTAACACTCAAGCAACAGCGGCTGTGGGCGTAGCTTTCCCTATTATGTCTGCCATCCAGGCTGTGGGATTCTTTTTCGGTCAAGGTTCCGGCACATATGTATCCCGCAAATTGGGAGCTAAAGAGACACAGTTGGCAAGCCGGATGATTGCAACCTCCTTTATATGCGCACTGCTGTTCGGCTCAGCTGTTTCACTATTCTGCCTTCTGTTTTTGGAGCCGTTGTCTGTTGCATTAGGTTCCTCGCCAACTATTTTGCCATACACAATGCAATATCTTGGTATTGTTGCTCTTGGCGCACCTTTTATGACAGGTTCAATGGTGCTTAACAATCAGATGCGATTCCAAGGGAACGCCCGTAACGCCATGTATGGAATGTTAACCGGAGCTGTACTTAATATTGCCCTTGTTCCACTGTTTATGTTCACATTTGAACTTGGGATTGTTGGTTGCGCCATTGGAACTCTTATAAGCCAGATTGCAGGATTTTTGGTACTTTTATACATGTCATTCAGAGGAGACAATCTTCCCATAAAAGTTAAGGACTTCTCCTTTAACAAGCATTTTTATATTGAAATATTTAAAGGCGGAACTCCATCTCTTTCAAGACAAGGTCTTGCCTCTCTTTCAACAATGTTACTGAATGTTTCCGCAGGTGCATACGGAGACGCGGCTATTGCAGGCATGTCTATTGTGACAAGAGTAACATTCTTTATATTTGCAATTATCATTGGAATAGGACAAGGCTTTCAACCGTTGTGCGGATTCTGCTATGGAGCAAAGCTCTACAGGCGTGTAAGGGAAGGCTTTTATTTCTGTCTAAAGACGTACATTGTTATCCTTCTGCCTATCTGCATATTAACGTTCGCTTTTGCAGATTCACTTATAGATATTCTAAGGCACGATCCACATGTGGTTGCAGTAGGCTCAGTTGCTCTTCGCTGGCAGGTGATAACATTCCCCATTGCGGCATTTCTAACTGCAAGCAACATGATTTTACAGACAAGCGGAAGAACAATCTCTGCAAACCTCTTAGCCTCTGCAAGAAACGGGCTCTATCTTATTCCTGCTATTCTTATTCTGCCACATTTCTTTGGATTATTAGGCGTTGAGATTAGCCAGGCAGTTGCAGACATCTTCTCTTTTGCTATGGCGGTGCCAATTATACGGCACTACTTTAAATCAATAGAAACATAGCCAATACACTTCCATATAACTAAGCGTTGGCCTTAATTTTTTCTATAGAATAGCGTTGGCGTTGGCCTGATTTAGTTGAAAGTTTAGAGTTTATTGTGTATAGACAGCATTATAAAAGTTAATAGTTTATAGAGGAAAGAGGAAAATTTTTCTTAAAAAATATAAACTAATTAACTGACTATAAACTTTTAACTATAAACTATAAGCTAACATGGCGTTGGCTTTGGCGTTAATTTAGTTTAAAATTTTAAGCCAATGCTAAACATTGTAAACATAATTCTCTTTGCGAGGCTTGCATTCTGCAGTACAACCCGGGAGCGCATAACCTAAAACACAATGGCCGATTCCTTCATAATCTCCTGTAACACCCCATTTTTTGAGTAATTCTTTTCCCGCTGTAGAATCAAACTCCTCTTTGGCTCTGTGAATCCAACAGCTACCAAGTCCAACAGCATGAGCGGCATTCAAAAGGTTTCCCATTACCAAAGACCCATCATAAATATATGTTGGTTTTGTTTTGTCTGCCAAAACAATAAGCACAACAGGAGCACCATAAAACGGATCTGTATCTGTTCCCATTATAGAGGCATTCATCTTAGATAAAAGATCTCTTGTCTCCTTATCAGTAACCTTAATTATGATAGGGCTTTGCGCTCCTCTTCCCGTAGGTGCATACATACCGGCCTCAATCACCTCATTTATCAAATCGTCAGACGGCATTCTATTTGCATCAAACCCACGCACACTTCTGCGGGTTTTCATGTTTTCAACAATGTTATTCATAATATCATCAGAAACTTTACGTAAAAAAACTTTAAAATATTACAATGAAATTCTCCTTAAAATCATTGCAGCAACATATATATCACATTAGTACGCAAATATAGCTAAAGTTTTTATTCAAATATTTAAGGTGTGCACAATTATTGTATGCAACCACGTTTTACATTCACAAAAAACAATTAAAGTATGAAGAAACATATTGCAGTTATTGTCTCTCTGTTTATTACATCTGTAACAGGTTTTTCTCAGGATTTTCTGAACAGGTATCTACAATTAGACGAAAACAACATAGAACATTTTTTTAAAGACTGGAAGCACTATTCAGATTCATGTGCCAACAATATAGTTATCAAAGATACAATGGTATTTAATTTTGTTAATAAAATGCTTGATACAACAAAATTCAGAATGACAAATTTCGTTTCAAAGATTAAATCAAAATATATAGTCTTAGATAAGGAGATAGTTCTTATAAGATATCCTACAAGTTATATTAAAGATGGCAGAGACTCACTATTTAAGTATAAAGCCTACGATACTATAGCTATTACGCCAAAAATTCATGGTGATGTATTATATCTGACAAAAGAAATACACTTTAAGCTAATGCGATTTATAGGTCCCAATGATACATTTAAGCATAATAACAAATATATTATAAAGGATGTAGACAAAGAAAGGCTATTGTTATTGCAAAAATATATCGTTGCAGCAAGCATACCATGGGATGTATGGATCTTTTCTACAGATCCTAAAATTAGAGAAATTCGCGCAGGCAAAGATTGGTTAGAAATAATGACAGACTTAGGAGTATGTGGAGAATTTATAACGTATTATATAGATGATGATGAAATCGTAGATTCGGAGATTACAGGAGAGTGGATTATATAGAATATATCTTACACTAAAACTTTAGTTAAATTTGCGCGTTATTAGTAGACAATTAAAAAAGTTATGTTAAAGATAGGCGATAAAGCTCCCGATTTTTGCGGCGAAGACCAGCTTGGAGCAGAGATTAAACTTTCAGATTTTGCAGGGCGTAAACTCGTACTTTACTTTTATCCAAAAGACAACACACCCGGATGTACGGCGGAGGCCTGCAGCTTTAGAGACAACTATAATATGTTTTTAAGCAAAGGTTACTCTATTGTTGGTGTAAGTAAAGATAACCCAAAATCACACTCAAAATTCATTGAGAAGTTCAACTTGCTGTTTCCTCTGATTGCAGATGAGGACACTGTTATAACTCAAGCCTACGAAAGCTGGGGTAAGAAGAAATTCATGGGACGTGAGTTTATGGGTACACTCCGTCGCACCTTTGTCATAGACGAGAACGGTATAATCATAGATATTATAGATAAGGTAGATACCAAAAACGCCGCAGCCCAAATTAAGTAATATTCTTCCCGACAAACACCCCTTTATGTTGGCAGACATTACTTGGGATTATCTGTCGGGAAGATTATTATTGTAACCTGTGTAGCGGGCAGACTATTAGATTTCCACTATCGTCCCTTAAATGCATTCCGCTTCCACGGCAGTACCTAAAATATTTGCATTCTGCACATTCCCCCTTACGCATCCATTCTCTGTTCCTATATGGTTCAAACTTGTTTAACCAAATATCCATAAAATCATCGTCATAGATGTTTCCCTGATGGAAGTTGGCGCGAATGCTGGGGCATGCAGAAATAGAGCCGTCTACAAGCACAGAACCAACGGTCACACCTGCCAGACATGCAAAGAAATGGTTGCGTATATCGCCTTCAAAATTTCCCATAAACCCTTCACACCCATAACTTACATCAATAGAACCCTCTCTCCTTGTCTGCTTTATAAACTCTAAGATACCTTTATACTCCTCTTTTGTGAGGCGCATATCAGGATCTTCTGCTGCACGACCAACAGGAAACACAGCCACTACTCGCCATGTCTTTACGCCCTTTTCAATAAGGAAGTTTTTAATATTTTGTAAATGTGTATAATTACGGCGGTTGACACAGGTCATTACGTCAAACTTTACCTGTTTGGAAGCTACCAACATATCTATAGCTCCGGATACCATATCAAAGCTGTTTTTATTGCCCCTCATCCAATTATGTTCATCCCCAATACCATCTAAACTTACTGTCATCGTATGAATCCCGGCATCCAATAGTGATTGGAATTTTTCCGGTGTCAAAAAAAGAGCGTTAGAGACCATCCCCCAAGGGAAGCCCTTCTCATAAATGGCCTTGCCGCATTCGGCAATATCATTACGCATAAGAGGTTCACCTCCTGAAACTATTACAAATACCTTGTGGGGATCTGTCCTTGCCTTAATTTTGTCCAATACACCAAGAAAATGTTCTAACGGCATATCCTTTACACCGGCACTTGTCTTGCAATCGCTGCCACAGTGTCTGCAACTTAGATTGCATCTTAAGGTACACTCCCAGAACAGTTGCTTTAAAGGGTGCTCCTCCACGCACTTATCATACGCTTTACGGACAATCTCCAATGCAACCTTTCTTCTAAGAGACAAAGGCTCTACTCTACTCATTTTTCTTAAGGTTAATATTGCCCTCTATCTCAAATTCGCCGTTATACCAATTGCCATCACCCTCTTTGGTCTTGGTAACCTTTAGGTTATTGTTTTTAAGAGTATCTGAGGTAAATGATCCGCCATTCTTATTGCCATCTGTATCCTCAAAGGTAACATATAGATTTCCGTATTTTATATCGTAATCCAAATTACCTAAATAACCATTATTGTTATTAATTATATATTTTCCCTGTTCATTGGTCAAAGTAGAATCAATACGGTGTGTCTCGCTGTCATATTTTCTAATGACAACAACTTTAATTCCCTTTACCGGAACTGCATCCTCTGTTGTAACATCACCCTTGAATTTATAATCGGCTGTTGGAGAGCCATATTCGCATTTCTGATTAAAAACACCATCACAAGATTGAAAACCAAGTAACGGCAACAGAACAGCCATAGAGGAATAATAAAGATTATTTAGTTTAAGTTTCATTGATTTAAAAAATTTAATTGTCTTTGATGTCTAAACGCAGAAATTTGAAAATACTGCATCTAAAAAAAAATATTTTGCTTAGCATTGGCGTTAATTAAGTTTATAGTTGAGAGTTTATAGTGTATAGAGAGAAGCTTTGGCGTTAGCGTTGGCTGTTTTATTAGGTGGAGAAGGTAAAGAGGGTATGTAGGGTAAAGAAAGTAATGAAAGCTAATGCCAATGCCAAAGCTAAAGCCGATAAGCTCTAATATTGCTTTTGCTCCTTTTTTCTTGAAGTAACCGTAGCAACAACATACTCACTGCATGTTCCAATTCTGTATTTGCCACCCCAGATTCCAATTCCCGAACTAACATAATAATCTGTATTCCATCTTCGTAGATAGCCATACGATTTTTCAAAAATATGATCTGTTATTAGGGAAACAGGCCAAACCTGTCCTCTATGCGTGTGACCGCTAAATTGGAAATCAATACCCGCAAAATCTGCTTCCCTTAAATTATAAGGCTGATGGTCCAACAGAATCGTGTAGTTAAGTTGTGGCACACCTTTGATAAGTTCATCAACACTCTTTTTATTACCGTTTGTTCTGTCATCTCTTCCTATAATTGATATTTTGCCTATAGTTGCCACACTGTCTATAAGAAGATTTATTCCTGCCCTTTTATAAAAATCTATTGAACGTTCTTTGCCGCTATAATATTCATGATTGCCAAGGCAGGCGTAAACAGGTGCATTAAACCTTTTAAACTCCTCTGCTACATTCTCCTCCAACAGCGGTTTTATGCTCGTATCAATTATATCACCCCCTATTAAAATTAAATCCGGTTTTTCTGCATTAACCTTATCAACCCATTTGGCAAAATCAACTCTTCTATTGCCATATCCAAGGTGAAGGTCGCTCAAAAGCACAAGCTTGACAGGCTTCTCTCCTATACCAAAATAGGCTTCCAATGAGAGTTCTATTCTCCTCTTGTTGTTGTAATTTATGTTGCCGTATACAAAAACTGCAACAATTATAAGGAGAACTGCAACAGATGAACAAGCATTAGATTGAAGCCACCCTTTTGGTATTATATGACAAAGATGGGCAATGTCCAACAACAAGAACAGCATTACAAGATACAACATTATAATTAATGCAGATGTCCCAGTTTCATACACCACAGAGGCAACACTTAACGGTAAATTATCTGTCAAACCGGTAAATGATAAAAAAAATGTAAGAAATGCAGCAATGCAAGCCGTAATCACAACATATTTTACAATGTTAGAAAACGGCAGAATCCGCCAGATATGCCACAAGGCATAGCCTAACCCTATAAATGGCAACACAAGAAAAACTATCATCCACATATACTTCATAATCCACTATAAAAGAGTATAACAAAATACAAAGCAAATAATAGTACACAACATAAGCATTATCCTACTATTTGACTTTATGCAACAAAATCAAATGCAAAAATATCACATCATCAACAAATAATTTTGCATATATCACAGAATTATCTACCCAATTTACATTTATAAAAAAAAATCCCGACAAACGGTGAATTTGTCGGGAAGAAAATACTTACTAATATTTTTTATACTCAAAAAGTTTCTTTAGACGTTCAGAAGTGTAGCTCTCTATACATGTTTTGAAAGTCGTTTCATAACATCTTTTTCCACCTCATAAACTCGTTGTATCTGTTTCTGTGTTAAAAACTTACTATATTCATTATAATATTTTTTACGTATATCCAATATTTTCTGGCTACGTTCAAACCTTGCTTTTATCTCCTCCTCCGACTCTTGTTCAGTAGCTGATGACGAGTTTATGCCACCTCTCTTTCCAATCCTTGGTCAAGCTCCCATATCTCCTTTTGGCAATTGCAATATGTTTTCATAAACCTTGCTGTAATATCCTCATTAAAAGCTAATTCAGATGCAATATGCCGTGCTTGGGTCTCGGCAAGTTTTTCTCTGCTTATGTTCTGTCTGTTATTCTGTGCCTTTAGTGTTGGATTAAGCATCAATACCGCTAAAGTAATAAATAATACTTTAAATAATCTGTTCATTGTTATTAATTTTGATTGTTTAAATCACTGTAGTTAATATAGGATACTGCAAACATAGTTGATTTGTCTACAGATTTATCATCTATATTCAACAGTTTCTCCTTTCCGGCCTCTCTCAATCTCAATGCTTCATTTGTTGCAATCCTGTATATCCAAGTTTTGAAAGAATCAGTTGACTTTACTTTAGAGTATGATACGTTCTTACCGTGATATAATCATTGCATTTTAAGTATTCAATAGCTAAAGATAATCTATCATTTTTGGTAAGTCTGTTAACTATTATAAATTTATTTAAATCCATTACTTTAACAGCAGAGCTACAATGTCTCCAATATTTGAAATTAAAGTATTTGCAGCTGATTGGATGTTTGCATGCTATATGAACTCTTCTTGGACCTGCACAAGCAGCTGTTCCAATAAAGCAGACTGCCATTGTAAGCAACAATAATTTTTTAATGTTAAACCCTTTCATAATAATAAATCTTAATATCAATTATGAATAAATCAAAAATTTACACTTGTGTAAATAAGTATTTCCATTTGGAACAAATCACTCCATTTAGCAATAAAACAACTATGAGCTTACCTGTCGGGAAGCGAAGAATTATCCTCCCTCTCCCCTGTTGTCTATATTACAGACCTTAATAAAGTTCAAAAGTAAAATTTGGAATAAAGAATTTCGCAAGAAAAAGGTAATTGTGGCAGTTTAACAGAATTACAGTTTTTATTAACTCATTTACCTTTTATTCATAATCCGCTTCCCGACAAAACATTTTAGTATTATTTTTGCCACGTTGTTTACGCGGTGCGTTGTTATGCCAACGCGCTCATAAAATTGGACAATACAAAAAATATATAGACAAATAACTAAATTAAAATATAGATACCATGTATATAGAGAAGATTAACGGCCCTGCCGATATTAAGAAACTGAACATGGAAGAACTTAATGTTCTTGCAGATGAAACCCGTCATTACCTGCTACAGAAAGTGAGCGAGCATGGAGGACATATTGGTCCCAATTTGGGAATGGTAGAAGCAACTGTAGCATTGCACTATGTATTCAATTCTCCTGAAGATAAAATTGTATTTGACGTATCGCACCAAAGCTACCCTCACAAGATTCTAACAGGCAGAAAAGAGGCATTTATGGATGCTGCCCACTACGACGATGTTTCGGGCTATAGCGAACCTTCTGAAAGTGAGCACGATCATTTTGTCATAGGACACACATCTACCTCTGTCAGCCTTGCATGCGGACTTGTAAAAGGAAGAGATCTTCTTGGAGGTAAAGAGAATGTCATTGCCGTAATTGGAGATGGTTCATTGAGCGGAGGTGAGGCACTTGAGGGATTGGATGTTGCAGGCTCCGAGCTTAAGAGCAACTTTATAATTATTGTGAATGATAACCAGATGTCTATTGCAGAGAATCATGGGGGCCTTTATGATAACCTTAAACTCCTGCGTGAAACAAACGGAAAGGCAGAATGCAACCTGTTTAGATCTATGGGATTGGATTATATCTACGTTGGTGATGGCAATAACGTAGCATCTTTGGTAGAGGCTTTTGAAAAAGTTAAAGATATAAACCATCCTGTTGTAGTTCACATTAATACTTTAAAAGGAAAGGGGCTTAAGTTTGCCGAACAGGACAAGGAGTCCTGGCATTGGGGAATGCCTTTCGATCTTAAAACAGGCGAAAGCAAGTTTAAGGCAGAGGGTGAAGATTACGGGACAATAACAGCAGAATACCTTCTTGGAAAGATGCCATCAAATCCGGGCTTGGTAGCAATAACATCCGGAACACCGGCCGTGTTTGGATTCAATGCAGAGCGCAGAAAACGCGCAGGAAAACAGTTTGTAGATGTTGGCATTGCAGAGGAGACTGCTGTTGCAATGTCCTCTGGTATTGCCAAAAGGGGTGGCAAGCCTGTATGGGGTGTTTACAGTACATTCATCCAAAGAACATATGACCAACTTTCTCAGGATCTCTGTATAAACAATAACCCTGCCTTAATACTTGTATTCTGGGGCGGAATAGAGAGCATGAACGATGTTACCCACACATGTTTCTACGATATTCCGCTTTTGTGCAATATCCCTAATCTTATCTATTTAGCACCAACATGCAAAGAGGAATACTTGGATATGATGACATGGGCCATTGAATATCGCGAACATCCGGTTGCAATAAGGGTTCCTGTAAACGGTGTTGCAAAGCGCAAAGAGGTAGAGGAATATCTTGCAGGCAATAAGGTAGATTGGTCAAAACCAAAATATGAGATAGCACGTAAAGGTAGCAAGGTTGCCATACTTGGTCTTGGTGCATATTATCATTTGGCAGTTAAGGCAGCAGAGCTTCTAAAAGAGCAGAACATAGATGCAACGGTAGTAAACCCAAGAATCATTACCTCATTGGATACAGAGGCTTTGGATGCTCTAAAGGCTGATCATAGTTTGGTCGTTACCCTCGAAGATGGCCAGATTGACGGTGGATGGGGTGAAAAGATTGCGAGATATTACGGCAACACTAATATGAAGGTTTTGGTTAGAGGCGAGCGTAAGCAGTTTGAGGACAGATACAATATAAGAGAGTTGTTGGAGGCCAACAGGCTTACTGCACCGCAGATTGCAGAGGATGTTCTTAAAAATTTGTAATTGAAGATATGTTCACTTACATACATTTTTACTCGCCATATAATTAGCTTTGGCGTTTGCTTTAGCTTTAGATAATTTTATCCTAAAAGTCAACGCTAACTAACGTTAAATATGCTTACGGAAAAGGTTCGCATTCGCGCAGCTTTTCCTCGTCATGGCAAAGTGCAAACAAGTTTGCTTTGCTCATCTGGCTTATTAGTATTTTACCTTATTTAAAGTTCTCTATTGTTCCCAAAATCAAATGAGTAACTATAGTTGTTCAATAGCTGTTCACTCCCCCCTTGTGATGACAATCTTGTTATAACCAACTTACCGGCGAATTTAAATACATTGCTTCCGGTAGATGGCAAATTTGCCAATTTATCATTGGCTGCTATCTCAAAATTCTTAAAGTAATTGGTTACCTTTTCAAATTTAGAGCTTGCACTCTTGTCACTTGAGTCGTAATCACCCTCTTTCACAACATCACTCCATTCACCGCAATATTTTTTTTCAAATTCAACAATACCGGATTTTATGGAGCTGTACACAGAATAAGCCTCACTATCTGTACTTCCCATAAAACCTTCTGTAGCCTCTGAAAAATAGATTCTATATATGACAGTCTCTTCACTGTCGCTGCTGCAGGAACAAAAAACAGCAAAAACAGACATCAATACAATTTGAAATAATTTTTTCATTATGATAATTTTTAATAAACTTACAATTAACGTTGCACCATAGCATAACTTCATCTGCAAATTTACACATTATTTACAATATATTTAAAGAATAGCTTTCCATCGCTAATGCCATATTGGCTTTGGCTTTAGCTAATTTAATTTAGAAAGCCAATGCCAACGCCAATGCCAAAGCATTCTTTATTCTAAAACCCGCCAACACCAAAGCCTAACATAAACACACAAGTGCCAAAATTAGCAACAAAGAAAAAATAAGCAGATTCCTTGCCGTTTTCCCCAACACATGGTTCAACTCAAAATCTCTTTTCAGCCTCATCTGTTTCCATGTAAAATAATGAATAACAAAATAAGGGATAAGAAATAGTGCTATTACTGGTTTTTCGCATGAAACGAACCACACAGCCGCAATGCCGTTAACCAAATATGCCAATTCCGTCCACTGTCTGCCAAACATAACAACGGTAGTTACTTTGTGAGCTTTTGCATCATTCTCCATATCTCTGTAGTTATTCACTAAAAGAATATTTACAGACAAAAGACCTACACCTGCACTTCCAAGCCATACCATAGTTTCAACTGTCCCGGCCTGAATAAAATAGGTAAGATCAACGGCAATAAGACCAAAGAAAACAAATACGGTAAGATCTCCCAATCCATGACATGAGAGCGGATAAGGCCCTGCTGAATATGCAAGTGCAAACAGCGCTATGATAACACCGGCAGGTAAAAGTATCCATCCACCGTAACAGATAAGGGTACAGCCCACGGCACAGGCAATGCCAAGGGTAACTAATGTTGCAACAAGCATTGCCTTGGGTGTTATCGTTCCGCTTGCAACCGCCCTCTTTGGACCTGTCCTGTGCTCGTCATCTATCCCCTTTTTAAAGTCAAAGTAGTCATTTGCAAGATTTGACGCTATCTGTGCCAAAATTGCAAACAGCAAACATATTCCAATTACAACAGGTTGAAACTTGTCAAAATGCCATCCGTATGCCCCGGCAACCAACACTGGAGATGCTGATGCCGGCAAAGTTCTTGGACGAATTGCCTCTATCCAATCTTTTATCATATAAACACAATTATACTATTCAATGCCCATTTCAATAGGTTGCAAAGATACACTTTATTGCAATAATTATTACTTTTGCGACTATTGCTGAACGAGAAAGAAAAGGAGTTAAGAAATGCAAAAAAAAGAGACACCTGTTTTGCTGCTTACAGGATATTTGGGAAGCGGCAAAACAACATTGGTAAACCACATTTTGTCTAACGACAGAGGTATTAAATTCGCGGTTATTGTAAATGATATTGGAGAGGTTAACATAGATGCAGACCTTATTCAGAAAGGAGGAATTGTAGGAAAGAAAGATGACAGCCTTGTAGCCCTCCAGAACGGATGTATCTGCTGTACCCTCAAAATGGATTTAGTGGAACAGCTTACAGACATAATAAAATTAGGTAAGTTTGATTACATTGTCATTGAGGCCAGCGGTATATGCGAGCCTGAACCTATAGCAAGGACTATCTGTTCTATTCCTCAAATGCCGCCGCACTATACAAAAAACGGTATTCCAAAATTGGACGCAATAGTGACTGTGGTAGATGCTCTTAGAATGCAGAGTGAATTTGCCTGTGGTGAGCAGCTGAAGAGGAAAAACATAGATGAGGATGATATAGAGAACTTGGTAATTCAACAATTGGAGTTCTGCAATATTGTTGTAATCAACAAGGTGTCTGAGGTATCTAAAGAGGAGCTTGGCAGAATAAGGGAGATTGTAAAAAATCTTCAGCCGGGGGCAAAGATTATGGAATGTGACTGGGCTAATATTCCGCTTCCTGCAATCCTTAACACAAAGATGTTTGACTACAATACAGTTTCCGCCTCTGCCGGATGGGTACGGGAGCTTGAAAGATCTGCTACAGAGGAGGAGGAGCATGAGGCACTATCCGAGCATCATGAATACCATCATGTGCATAACGATGAGGTAAATGACCATCATGAGCACGAAGAGGACGAACACGAGCATGGGCATCATCATGAACATGAAGAGGATGAGCACGGGCATCACCACCATCATCATCACGATGGCGAGGGGGAGGTTGAGGAGTACGGCATAGGCACATTCGTTTACTACAGGCGCAAGCCGTTTGATATAAACAGATTTGACAGTTTCGTGGCCAAAAGATGGCCGGCAAGTGTAATCAGAGCCAAAGGTGTTGTTTATTTTAATGATAATCCCGACATGTCGTACCTGTTTGAACAGGCGGGGGTGCAGAAAACCTTGAAAGAGGCAGGACAGTGGTATGCCACTGCACCGGAGGATGAGCTGCTACAGATGGCAGCACAGGATCCAAGCATTGTAAAGGATTGGGATGACAAATACGGAGACAGAATGGTAAAGATAGTCTTTATTGGTCAGCACATGGACAAAGAAAAAATCACGGAATTATTGGATTTTTGTATTGATAACGATTTTGAATTATAAAGAAGAAGCGGTCATTCTCTATCTGACCGCTTTTTTTTATATCTTATTTCCATTTATTACACTTCTCATAATTGATGTTGGTGGAACATCTTTATCTGACACCGGTGTAAAGTAGTTTAGAAATTTGAGCAATCTGTGTGCTTCACTATATTCCGGAACGCATTTGGGAACTGTGCGAAGTATCTGTTCGGCATGTGCTCTTAGTACGGCAAATTCCAACAGATAGGCTGAGTTGAAAATCACATCTGCATTCTCCTGATAAGGGTAGATCCATTTTACCTCCTCACGTCTTACATTCGGCCAATTCTTTATTGTTTCCAATGCCGTAAAGGCGCCTTTGTTTGCATCTCTTATTATTCTTCTCAACAACCTATTGTCGCTTGTAGGGATACAATTATGGTCATCCAAGGCAATACTTGTAACCGTGTTTATGAATATTTTAAATTTATTTTTGTCGGGAATAAGATTGGTAAGATTTGGATTAAGGGCATGTATTCCCTCTATAAGCAGTACTGTTCCGGGGGTGAGTTCGAGTGTCTTGCCGTTGTATTCTCTTATTCCTGTAACAAAATTAAATTCGGGAACTTGCACGGTCTCCCCTTTTAGAAGTTTGAGAACATCTGCCTGTAGGGTGTCGTGATCAACAGTGTCAAAATTGTCAAAGTCGTAGGTACCGTCGGGAAGTTTAGGTGTGTCAACTCTGTTTACAAAATAATCATCTGTAGAGAAAGAGATAGGATGTATTCCGCAAGCCATAAGCTGAATACTCAGCTTTTTGCAGAATGTGCTCTTTCCACTGCTGCTCGGGCCGGTTATAAGTACTATCTTCACCTCTCCACCGTCTCTACTACGTCTGTCTATTTCCTCTGCTATCTGTACTATCTTTCTATCTTGCAGAGCCTCTGCAATCTGAATAAGGTCACTTGCCTTTCCCTCCTTGCAGGCCTGATTTACATCTCCTACATTCTCCAATCCCATAATGAAATTCCATCTGAGATTCTCGGAAAAGACCTCGAATGTCTTTGGCTGTTCCAAAAACGGAGCAAGTTCGTTTGGCTTGTGTCTGTTTGGAATCCTCAGCAGCATACCGCCTCTGTATGGCTCCAAATTCCACACATTAAGGTATCCTGTAGATGGCAGAAGGGCATCATAGTAGTAATCTGCACTATCTTCCAAAGTGTAATATTTAACGTAAGCCTCGCCTGTAGATTCCAACAGCTTTACTTTGTCATTGTACCCAAGTCCTTTAAAAAGGTCTATTGCCTCACTGCTCCGGACCTCATATCTGTGAAAAGGAAGATCTTTAGATACAATCTCCTGCATACGTGTTCTAATTCTGTCTATATCCTCTACAGATACTGCTGTTTTATCTGGTTTGGTAAGTGAACAGAAATATCCTTTTGATATTGGTCTGCGCATAACTATCCTGCACCCGGGAAAGATGTCCCTTGCAGATTTGCTTAAAAGAAAGCATAGCGAGCGCGAGTACACACGCCTGCCACTGTAGGATGTATAATCTAAAAATTCTACATCTCTATTTTTGTAAGCTCTGTATTTTAAACCTTCCGAAACATTGTTGACCTTTGCGGAGAGAATCTGATACTGTTTTGGGAAATCAAATTCATCTACCATATCCAAAAGCGGAGTCCCCTCTTCAAAGTATTTAAACGTTCCTGTGTTCTTGCAAAAGATTTTTACCATAATTTAAGTGTATGTTCCGCGCAAATTTACTACAAGTCGTTTATATTTTGAATATAAATTCATACATTTGTGACATAAGACTGCAAAAGAGAATAATTTCAATAATAAACCACTATAAATACACAGTTGCCTATGAAAAAAAAATTTGCGTCTATATTTAGCACAACACTGTTTGCGCTTGTCTTGCTTGTCTTGGGATGTAATAAATTTGATAGCGAAGGAACTATTAATGGAGATTATATAGAGAATAGTTCAATAGAACAGGAGAGCAAAATCAATTATCCTGTCTATATCTCGCAGAGTATAGACAGCGAAATTGCATCTGCCATAGCAAAACGTACTAAAAACAGTGTTAATTCCACAAATTTAGCCAAAGTTGCATTTATTACAGATGATGAACTTACGGAGGAATTGGCAGAAAACTTTTGCGACTCTAACAAAGTTTTGGTACTTTTGAACCCGTCTGACGAACATATCAAACAGTTTGCACCTGAAAATACAAAAAACACCAATGTACTTTTTATTGCATATAATGCAGATGGTGAGCATTGCATGATACCAATGCCGGTAGGGAACATTACCTATTCCGAATCAATGAACGGGTTGGTAAACTGGATAAATGATGTTATCCACAACGATCTGCTTGGGGTAGACCCTCAATCAATATTTGAAAAATGTTTTGTAACTCACAGCTACAACTATGAGCTAAAGGATAAAGAGATTACTCATGTTCTCTTCTCAAAAGTGGATAAATTGTCGGGAAGCGGAGTGGTAGAATTAGGGCTTATCATCTACCCTCTTCACGGCTTTGGAGGAAACGGAACCAACGGAATGGACTACTACATTGTTGAGTCTACCGTATCTGTTGTCTCCGACAAGATGTACAGCGGTAACTTTGAAAAAAAGCATGGTGGCGTTCGTGCAAGAATATGTGGCTTCTACTGGAAAAAATTACATTCTGATATCAGTATAGTAGATGCAAGCGGATCCTCTGTTGGACAGTTTATACAGACTCCGTCTCCGGAAACGATAGTTGGTTCAACTACCTATAATTCAGACTGGAGTTTTTCGTTCGGCGGTGCAATTACAGGTGGAACAGATCCCTCTGCAACATTAAGCGGTGGCGTATCCCACTCATCATCAACATCTCGGACAGTGAATGACTGCGACATTATAAGCAATCATACCGGTTCTACGGTTTCGTACGATTATATTGTAAATAATTTGCCATCATACAACTTGGGTATCAAGATAAACCCGCCTCAGGCTATTTCTGTTAAGACAGCTACCTTCTACAGCACATGGATATGGGCCGTTCCAACGGCAGACAACGACAATAGCAAGAGCTACTACGCAAAGCTGCGACTATCCAATTTTGTATATGGCGCTTCGTACATGTATTCATCAATGGCTGATTATCACGATTTGGAGTTTGCAATTCCGGATTATGAGGTGAAATTACCTGTTGGAAAGCCAAGCAGGTATTCTACAGGTAATTTTATGTTAATAAATACAGAGAATAATTCGCACATATCCAATATACGTCTTAAGAGTGTAACACACCCGGAATATCCGGAGATTCTTATAAGGGATCAATTCGCATTCGGAGGTTCTTTTACCAAATATGTTCCAACGGGCGAATATACGCTTGAGTGTGATATTATGAAGAGTGGTGAGAGCAAATTTACAACTTACAAGTATGCCAAAAACTTTAAGGTACTCGCCGGAGGTACCGTAAAATTGGCTTCGGGATACGGTTTTGAGAAAAAATAATTGGAGACAACTGTTATGAGAAGATACATACATATACTTATGATTTCTATTGCTTTGGCTGCTGTTACTTTAATCGTTTCATGCAATAAAAACAGCGGAGTAGAGAGCAATAATGAATTGGAGATAATTGAAACAAAACCCTCAAGTGAGGCTAACACAACAGATTATTCGTTCGGTATTCTATCGCCATCGCTTAACGGTGAATTTGCTGCCGAAGTGGCAAAAAGGTTCAAAGGTGGCCCTGCAGATTTGCAGAGTGCCGATATTCTGTTTATAGGTCAGGAGGATCTCAATTCAGACAGGACTTGGGAGGCGTATGAAAGTGGAAAGACAATTGCCGTAGCCTCACCGCAGATTGAGCTGTTGAACGGAGCCTTTAAGGAAAAGAATATTCCTCTTCTTCCCGACAAAACATCCTGTTCACCGCTATCAATTGTCGCTTTCAACAAGACCGGAGACATCTTTACTGCAGATAAGGCACAGTTATCTGATAATTATAGTGTTGCAATAAACAGTCTTGCCAAGTGGACAACATACGTACGGCCATATAGTTTGGGTGAAGTTGTGGACAGCCGGTCTCTGCTTCAGGCTACACATATCTATAACTGCTGGAATGTAAAACTTACAAATGAACTTGTCCTAAAATCGGACAAATTTGAGCACAGAATGTCCGGGGATGCTCTATTCGAGCAGTTCTATTCAGTTATTCCGCTACATTCTTTTGATAATAGTAAAGGGGACTTCTATCTTATAGATGCAACCTTTTCAGTTGCGTCAAAGGATATGTACCAAGGTATCAAATACGTTAAGTTTAATAAAAGGAACAATTATTATGTTGCAGCTTTTTTCCTTAAAGGATTTACAGTAAAAGTTGAATTGGTGGATAAAGACGGTAAACCTGTAGCAACAAAGTTCTACAATGTGCCGCAACCAGTTACCATGTCCGGCAGCACTACATATTCGTCGGGAATAACATGGTCTGCAGATGCCACATTGAGTGGAGGCAAAAGCGGAGGTAATCTAACTCTATCCGGTGGTGTTACCTATAACTCATCAAAAAGCCGTACAATTAACGATGTTATGATAGCAAGTGCCGCACAAAGCGGAATAGTTGATTATACGGTTGATATAAAGAATCTGCCAACCAAACCTGTTGATCCACCTTTAATAGCAAGAAATACATTGGATTTTCACTGCGGATGGGTATGGTATGTTGATAGTGCCAAAGATAACGATGATGATACATATTATAGGATAAAGGTTACTGTTAACAAACTTAACTATGCCTCAAAAGGTGGAGCCGAATATGACGGGATGAAGAACGAGCATCTGTTTAACAAAGAGTTTCAGTTTAATCTGCCGCAACCAAACAGGATTCCGGGTGGTTTTGTAAAATTATACAACAGCATACCTAATTCGTACATGACGAATATCAGCTTTATTGATGCAAAGGATGACAGCAAAATCTACAAGGATGAGTCCGGGAGTGTATATACACAAGGGGAATTTTATGAGGTATGTTTACCGGAAGGTGAATATAACCTTGAATTCTACATTGGAGATACAAAACACACCTCATCTGCCATTGGAACATTTAGTGTTGTGAGAGCTGAGACACTTACACTGCAGAGCGGAGTTTATAAATAAACAACAAAGGGAGTCTTAGACGGCTCCCTTTATTGTTTTCACGAATATTTTTTAAAAAATTATCTTTTACTTTGAGAGGTAGGTTTTGGCTTGCGTCTCTATGAGTTCAATATCATCAAAATAGTTTATCCTCATAGCCTCTTTAACCTCTGCTAAAGTTGCTGCCGCAACCTCTCTTGCAGCATCGCTTCCCTCTTTAAGCATTTTGTAAACACCCGGTATATCCTGCTCAAACTCTTTTCTGCGTGCTCTTATAGGTGTTAACATCTCCTCTAAGATTGCATATAGAAACTTCTTCACCTTTACATCACCAAGCCCGCCACGCATGTAGTGCTCTTTAACCTCATTGAGATTGGCATATTCAGGCCAATATTTAGCAAAATGTTCGTCTGTGCAAAAAGCATCCAAATATGTGAATACAGTGTTGCCCTCCACCTTACCAGGGTCTTGCACTTTAAGGTGTCCGGGATCCGTGAACATACTCATAACTTTCTTT
>ENA-OOYV01000313-OOYV01000313.1-human-gut-metagenome-genome-assembly--contig:-NODE-313-length-36259-cov-2.507430_pt1 | contig 36259 bp, 38 predicted proteins | sample MGYA00241704_ERZ501380 | MGnify/ENA primary metagenome ERZ501380 (study PRJEB25962, sample SAMEA2042984) | human gut metagenome | biome: human gut; feature: human-associated habitat; material: faeces...
AAAGTATAGAAGATATTGAAAATCAATAGTTGTAATCAATTCCACGACAAGTCCTCTGCTGTTTTGCCCCCGTTCCGACAGACCTGCGTAAAAAGACAAAAATGCCTACTGATTGTTAAGTTTTTGTTAAATCTTCATCTTCGCACGCATCTTCTTCCTTTCCGCTCACTCTCTCAAAAGACAGCTTTTATACCCCGTTTCTCCATAGCCGGATTTTTGTACCCTTATTTTCTTATATTACTGATTTTCAGCAACAAAAACTCTCTCATATGTATTCCACATGAACAGTGTAGTACGCCAGCTTCTGGAACAGAATACGGATGTGGTCATGGTAGATACGGGTGATTCCTACGAAGGTATATGCAGATATTACAAGGGTACATACATAGCCTACTCGAAGGAGAAGCCCATTTCCATGAATCCGTTCAAGGTCACGAAGGAGGAATATGAACTTAACTTCGGTGAAAAGAAGAACTTCCTCAAATCGCTGATATTCCTGATATTCAAGGGTAACGCATTTCCAACAAAGATTGAGGACATGCTGATAAACCAGACCATCGTGGAATATTACGAGGCCTATTTCAATCCGTTTGAAGGGTTCAGCGACAGTGAGCGTGAGGCTTTGAGGCAGAAACTGCTGGTCGCCGCCAAGATGGAGGATGACTATGAACAGTACACGCACAGCATGGAGGACATCGACAGGCAGATAAATACGGAAGAGGTTCAGGAGAAGGCTGAAAGCCGTGCCCTGCTGCTGCCTTCCGAAGTACGCCGTCTGAAACTGATACGACAGTGCCGTTCACTGACTGCCCTGATTAATGATGAAGCGGCCACAGAATCGGAAAAGGAACGTGCACTTGCCATCATAGAAAAATATAAGAGGGAACTTTATAACAATTCCATGCTGATTAAGATAGACAGGCAGATTGACCACATGGAGGAACAGAAGCGCAGGCTGAAGGTTCAGGAACTATCGTTCAATTCCTATTATGAGTTTGCCCTGGAGCGCATTCCGCAGATTACACAGCTGGAGAAGATAAGTTTCAATATACATGACTTTGCGGCTATTCTGAAACAGTTCTACCGTGGCGGCGAGCTGGAGATGACGCTGAACTCCGACCTGGACATTAACCTGTTTGACGAGCGTTTCATTGTGTTCGAAATAGATAAAATAAAAGATGATCCGGTGCTTTTCCCGATTGTGGTACTGATTATCATGGACGTGTTCCTGCAGAAGATGCGTATCAAGAAGGGACGGAAGGCTCTTATCATTGAAGAAGCATGGAAGGCAATCGCTTCACCTACTATGGCGGAATATATAAAGTATTTGTATAAGACCGTCCGGAAGTTCCACGGAATAGCCGGTGTGGTTACTCAGGAGCTTAATGACGTGATTGATTCCCCTATTGTGAAGGAGGCCATCATCAACAACTCGGATGTGAAGATTCTGCTTGACCAGACCAAGTTCAAGGACAGGTATGAGGATATTGCAGCCATTCTGGGACTCACTGACATACAGCGTCAGCAGATTTTCACTATCAATGCGCTGAACAACCATGAGGGAAGAAGCTACTTCAAGGAGGTGTGGATTTGCCGGGGACAGCACTCGGATGTGTACGGTGTGGAGGAAGCACCGGAATGTTACTGGGCATATACTACAGAACGTACCGAGAAGGAGGCACTGAAGATTTATCTTGCCCGGTACGGTACGCTGCAGGAGGCCATCACCCGTATTGAGGAAGACCGTAAGGCGGATGGAGGGCTTCTGTATCTGGAGTTTGCAAGAAAAGTCAACCAACATCAAAAAGTTATGTCACTATGGTAAAATTCAGATTTATGCTGATTGCTATACTGCTGGTATCGGCATCAGCCAATATGTCTGCTGCATGGAGAATCGTATTCGACCGCAACTGTCTGAAGATTGTCATGGCCAATACCGCTTCACAGAAAGTTATCGAGGAACAGCACAACCAGCGTGTGGATACCATTGCAGCCAAGAAGCAGAAGGTGGAACTCTATACGGTAAGCATGGCTACCATGAAGGAACTCTACAAGCTGAGCATGGAGAACATATCCGGCTTCGGGACTGAAAGTCTTTATTATAAGGAAATAGGCCTGTGCGCTCTGGATATTCTGCGAAATGTTCCGGTACTTGTCAGCACGGTAAACAGGGCCAAATTTTCAAACAGGCTGCTCTGTCTGAACGAGCTCGGCAATCTTGTAGCGGAAACCCAGCAGCTGGTCGGCAACTTTGTCAATATCGTGAACAATGCCAGGATTCCCAATCCGCTGCGGGGACAGGCCACTGCCGAGAAAAAGAATGACGGCTACAATCTGCTGGACAGGTATGAAAGGCTGACACTGGCCAACAGCATCTATACTGACCTGAACAGGATACGCTATAAGGTGGAAGGGATGGTTCTGATGGCACAGTATGCCACTGCAAACGACCTCTTCTTTGCCATTGACCCTGAAGGATGGGCAAATGTGGTAACCATGAAGAATCATGTAGGAAATCTTGTACAGGACTGGAACGGCCTGGTTGCTTCAAATTATTAACCTTTCATATATCTCTGTCATGAAACTCAGGAATATAAGTATCATATCAGCCGGTATTATAATGCTGTTGATGCCTGTAAAGGCGTCCGCTTTCATAATACCCAAAGACCTGCCGACCATCGAAGCACTCATTGCCCTGCACAAGGCCATAAAGAAGGACGAGGACAAGGCACTGACAAGGGTGGCCACAAGCTATGGCGAGCAGTCGCTCATTGAGAAGGGTGCGGAAAAGTTCAATGATGTCAGGACCACTCTGGATACAAGGCTGAACAATGCCTATTCGTATCTGGTACTGGCCGGTGCCATTTCTTCAACGGCCAACTCACTGTATCAGCTGGTAACGGAATACAAGGACTTTACCGGTAATACTTTCAGCCATGTATCGAAGAAGCCTTTCGTGGCATGGTATTATGCCGATGCCAACGTGGCAATATCAAGGGAGATACAGCACTGCTACAGACTGTATGCATCCGTGGCCGCTTCGGGTATAAACCTGATGAAGGCTTCAATGGATGAGAAGCTGAATCTGGTAATGACACTGAAGGCTTCAATCGACAGGGCAAGGTACATAATAGATAATGCCAACCTGTACTGTTTCCTTGTCACGGACTGCGGATGGAAGCCGGACTATATCTGGGAGATACTGAACTCCAATGTGAAGAATGAGATAGCTGAGCGTGTAATCAACAAATGGAATCAGGGATATGCAGGTTAGAAGAATATTTACAATAATCATGTGTCTGGCTGTATCATGTATCATATTTACATCCAATGCTCAAAGCATAGTCAGTGACAGTGAAAAGCAGAAGCAGTGGAAGTCAATGGAGAACGGTCCATGGGATTTCGCTCCGGACTGGTATTACTTTTTCCTGCATAAGAAATACTCAGGTGCGGAAATGTACTGGAAATGGGACTGGTTCAACTCCGGATTCCGTGTCCGTTTCAAGGAACCAAAGTCTGATGTGAAACGTATCATGCCGGTGCGTGTGACTGCCGAAGAGACGCAGAGGCAGAAAATCAGGAAAGTGGAGAGTGAGCGCAAATATATCGAGGAACTGTATAAGGAAGAACTGGCAAGGGAGGCTGACAGAAATGTTGACCTGATGTATGCCACCTACAAGGACGAGTTCAACCGTATGCAGGACTGTATCACGGACGGACTGCTCTATTGTATGCAGAAGAGTGACGGCAAGCTCCGCTATCAGGTGGACGAGCTGAGCCGCCAGAATGAAATACTCTGTGCGGATATAGCCTATATACACAAAACCGGTGTCGGCTATGGACTGGAGAACGCCAAGCGGCAGAAGGCATACGAGGAAGCCAAATCCAGGATGGCAGAGCTGGTCAACAGGACTGCACACCTTTGTGCCGTTGCCGCTACGCATTATTGAAAAACAAGTAAAAACAAATAACATTTTAAGATATGGATTTATTGTTTATTCCGCTGACAATAGGACTTCCGGCCATTGACGAAAGTCTGGAAAAGCTGCTGACGGCCATGGAGACATTTCCCAATGTGGCCGTTCTCGGTGATGCCGTTTCAATGGCAAAGGCTCTCGGTCTGTGCCTGGCCCTGTGTGTCGGTTCATACGAATGCTGGATGATGATGCTCGGAAGGCGTGGCATGGATGTCATGAAGCTGTTGCGCATCATCGGCATTTCCCTGTGTATTTCATCCTCTTCATGGATATGCTCGGCTCTGCAGGTTCCGGGAAAGAGTCTGGAGTCCGCTACATGGGCTATGGCCAAGGCAAAGAACAAGGAAGTGGCTGCCTTCGAGCTGAAGGTGGCACAGAAACAGAGTGAATATCTCGACAGGCTGAGAACCGTACAGGACTCCATAGCCACGGCAAAGCAGGTGGCCGAAATCGGTCAGGATGCAGCCTGGTGGGACAAGCTGATATATAATGTGGAGAATCTGGGCTCGACCATCAACAACTACGCACAGAGGGCTGCCGTGGCGGCTGAGACGAAGGGCAGGGAATGGATAAACGATGTCATACGCTTTGTCGGGGAACTGATTTTCCAGATGTCGTATTACGGGATGCTCGTGGCACAGAGGATTTTCATGGCCATCATGATGATATTCTGTCCGATCATGTTTGCCCTCTCGCTGGCACCGCCATGGAACTCGGCCTGGAGCCAGTGGATGTCCAAGTTCCTTTCCCTCTCGTTATGGGGATTCGTGACCTATATGTGCATCTATTATATAGACTTCATCCTTCTTTATAACCTCCAGCAGGATCTGGTGGCATACGACCACCTGCTGCACGGCTCGGTAAACTCATGGGAACAGATTGGCGCACTGGGACTGCAGGGAATAGGTTCCAACTGTATGTATGCCATGGGTATGCTCGTGGGTGCCTATATCATACGCTTCGTTCCTGAAGTGGCTTCATGGCTGATTCCGGGAGGTGTAAGTTCGGGTACGGGTTCCGTTGCCGGTTCGGCTGCAATGGGCATCACTTCGGCTGCAGGTGCCATGGCCGGAGGTGCAGCAGGTTCTGCCATGAGAGGAACAGGTTCGGCTGTCAGGTCATTAGTCAAATAACTTCAAATCTTTTTAAAATATGCTTATTGAATCCCTTGCACAGAAAACCAGACTGGCCATGATGACGGTATTTGCGGTAATTGGAGGCTGCACCGTCATCTGTGCCTTTACGGTCTGGTGCTGCATTTCCCTGGTCAATGAGGAAAGGCAGCAGATTTATGTACTTGACGGAGACATTCCGTTTCTTGCCGAGCGTGCACGGCTGGAAGCCAACTTCACCATGGAGGCCAAGGCGCACATACAGCTGTTCCACCAGTATTTCTTCAACCTGCCGCCCGACAACGACTATATCAAATGGACGGTAGGGAAAGCGATGTATATGGCTGACGGGACTGCGCTGAAACAGAAACAGGCCATGGACGAGAACGGTTTCTACTCGGACATCATTTCCTCTTCGGCTGTCTGCACCATCATGTGTGACTCCATTCAGTTTGACGAACATGAACGGAAGTTTACCTATTACGGTACGCAACTTATCAAGCGCAGGACCAGGGACATCAGACGCTCGATGGTGACAACAGGTTACATCGAGTCCGTACCGAGGACAAGGAACAATCCCCACGGTCTGCTCATTACCGGCTGGAGGACTATTGAAAACAAGGATTTGGACTATTGATATACTGATATTATGAAATCATTCAGAAAAAAGATACGGGAAAGCCGTCTGAAAATGCATCTGCTTGTCAGGTCGTGGTTGCAGCCCAAACTGGGTGTCATCGGTACAAGATACCGTCTGTCCGCAAGAATCAGACTGGCCAACAGATGGGCGGCAAAGCATCCGAAAACGACATTCGCAGGTGTGGCAGGGACACTGCTTCTGCTACTTGTAAGTACCGTAGCCATAGATTCCGGCAACGGAAAACAGAGTGAACCGGATGTCAGTTCGATTGCCGGTATGGAACCGGTGTTTCAGGGATTCCGTACCATCCAGGCAAACAAGGACATTCACCGCAGTGTATTGACGGACATGACGGTGAAGGGACAGTTACTGCGTCATGAACTGGACTCCATGATTGCCATACCTGTAAAGAGCCGTGAGGATTCCTTGCGGATCATCCTCAAATACCGGCAGCTGGAAAATATAGTCAAATCCATTAAAAACAATGATAACCCATGATTAAGATTAATTTCAAACAGCCCAAGTATATCTTTCCGCTGGTCATATTCGTTCCGCTGTGCGCACTGGTATACTTTGTGATGCAGACCTTCTCCGGCGGTGAGGAGACTGCCGGAACGGTAGCTACAGACCGTATCAACATGGAACTTCCCCAGGCCAATGCCGAGGAAGCCGGAGACAAGATGTATGAGATGTCCAGACGTTTCGGTGACGAGGATGCCTTCACAGCCGTCAGTGGTATCGGAGAGGAAGAACAGAAGAAGGAGGAACTGGAACACGGATACAGCGAGGAGGAACTGAACCGTCTTGATGCAGCTGAAGCTGAAAGACAGCGGCAGCAGCAGGAGCTTGAAGAACTGGAGCGTTCGCTTGCAGAATCCCGTAAGCATATCAATTCATATGCTTACGGGAACGGGCCTTCGGAAAACGGTGGAACGGGTTACGGAGGCATGGGCTATTCCTCACAGGACGAGTTTGCACGTGACCTTGAAGAGATTCAGCGAAGGAGCTATGAACGGCAGAAGGCCATTGAAAGCGGACTGGGTATCAAAGACCCGGAAGCAGAGGAAGCGGAAAGAAAGCACAGGGCTGATTCCATAGCCAGAGTACGTCAGGAGGAAAGGGAACGCAACCGTCCGAGTCTGGTAATCAAGTCCGATGATACGAATGCCGACAGGTTCAATACGGTTACTGCTCCGGATGAATTTACCGAGAACAAACTGATACGTGCCATGATTGACCAGACTACAAAGGCTCATGAAGGCACACGTCTGCGGTTTAAGCTTCTGGATGATGTGACGGTAAGCGGTACAAAGCTGAAAAAGGGAACTTACCTCTATGGAACGGTAACAGGTTTCGGACAGCAGCGTGTCAGGGCTTCCATAACCAGTATTCTTGTCGGCGACAGGTTCATCAAGGTTAAGCTTTCTGTATTTGACAATGACGGTATGGAAGGTTTCTATGTGCCTGAATCGGCATTCCGTGATTTTATGAAGGATGCAGGTTCCAATACGGTACAGCAGAATATCAGTTTTGAATCCCGTGACGGTTACGGTACAGGTATTTCCACGGAGGCAATTGCACTCCAGTCACTGCAGAACATGTATAACTCTGCAACTTCTGCCATATCTTCCAATATCAGAAAGAACAAGGCGAAAATCAAGTACAATACCATCGTTTATCTGATAAACTCGGAGGATGCAAGATAAGTGCAGTTTTTCAATATAAATTAATGTCATCATCAAAATATAATAGTAGAATATGAAAACCAGAATTATTCTGATAATATGCCTTATCACAGGCATAGCCGTACATCTGTCGGCCAACGAGAAGATATATATCAACCGGGAAGTGACCACGCACATTGTCATGCCTGAGAACATCAAAATGGTGGATATTTCCACTACTAAAATTATAGGCAACCAGTGTACAGACAATATCGTCCGCATCAAGCCTTATCTGGAGAATGATTCCATATCGTCTGAAGGTTACAGCGAAAACGAACTGCTGGGTACACTCACCATTATCGGTGAGCGTCATATTGCCCAGTATGACATTCTCTATACAGAATCACCGGATTGTGCTTCTACCATCTACAATGTATCCTACAATGAGACACAGTCCTATATCAATCCGGAGGTTTCCATGCCGATGGCCGAGATTGCACGATATGCCTGGGCTGTCTATGGAAGCAGAAGAAAGTTCAACCAGATTGTATCAGACAAAAACGGAATAAGGGCATACATCAACAATATCTATTCCATCGGTGATTATTTCTTTCTGGACTATACGCTGAAGAACAAGACCAGGATTGCATACGATATAGAGGAGATAAGGGTAAAACTTACTGACAAAAAAGAGACCAAGGCAACCAATTCACAGACCATAGAACTTACTCCGGTATTCTCCATGAACAGCACACGTAAGTTCAAGAAGGACTACAGGAATGTGCTCGTGCTTCCGAAGCTGACTTTCCCTGAAGAGAAGGTGCTCCGTCTGGAGATTTCCGAGAACCAGATAAGCGGACGTGTGGTGGTACTCACCATCGAGTATGAGGACATTCTCAATGCGGACGGCTTCGACTCGGATATTCTGGACGGTGCCGACTATTACCCCTACTATTATATTGATCATTCCATAAAAAGATAGGCCATGAAGAAGATTCTGTTCATTCTGTTTTGCTCGGTTGCATTCATCGGTGCATCGGCACAGACCGGAAAGGTTTCCGTCAATGCCGGATTCCTATTTCCAAGTACGCTGAATGCCACTTTGGGTTATGAGTATCCGCTTTCATACGGAAATGCGGTTGAAGTATATGGTGAGGTCGGGAATCACTGGCAGAAGCCGGTATGTCACAATTTCTGGAAAGGATATTTCTGGGATGGCGGTATGGTTTACAAGCACCGTCTGGCACGGTACAAGAACGGCATGATGCGCCTTCGTCTGGGGCCTCAGTTCGGTGCGGTACAGAAAAAATTCTTCTTCGGACTGGAGGCCGGATTTGAATACAGCTATGTGTTCCGCAGCGGACTGGAGTTCTCTGTCATACAGAAGAACAATGTGAACTTCCTGCATGGGGATACCTTCCGCAACGGTCTGCTGTTGGGTATAAAGATTCCTTTCTGACAATATAAATTTTACGGCGTATGGCATTTGAGGAGACAAGGGAACAGCAGCAGATGTACAACTATTTCAGGAGTTGCATCTATATCTTTCTGATTATTGAAATTATCATGAACCTGCCTGTTACGGCAGACAACAGGGTTACGCAGTTTGTACTCGACCTGCTGGCACGCTTCAGGGTATTCAATTCCGTATCGGGATGCAAGGTGGCCGAACTGATATGCATCTGTATTGTCTGTATAGGCACAAAGGCTGAAAAGTCCCTGAAATTCAATGTAAAGACAATGGTTATCTATCCGGTACTGGCCGGTCTGACACTTGTAGGGCTTTGTTTTGTATTCCATGGCATGAGTTTCGGATTCAGCTGGCTGGGATTTCCGGCCAACCGTCTTCTGTATGCGGTATGTTCGGTGGTGGGTACCATGCTGGTGCATCAGGGACTGGACGGTATTGCCAAGTATTACAACTACAAGGTTGGTGAGGACCGTTTCAACTTTGAGAACGAATCGTTCCAGCAGTCGGAAACGCTGGTCAGCAATGATTACTCGGTGAACATTCCGATGATATACTACTGGAAAAAGAAAATGCACAAAGGATGGATCAATATCATCAATCCGTTCCGTGGCACGATTGTACTGGGTACGCCGGGTTCGGGTAAGTCTTTCGGTATCATTGACCCGTTCATCAGGCAGCATTCAACAAAGGGATTTGCCATGATGGTATATGACTTCAAGTTTCCGACACTTGCACAGACGCTTTTCTATCAGTACTGTAAGAACAGGAAAGCTGGTAAACTGCCTCAGAACTGCGGATTCCGTATAGTAAATTTTACCGATGTGGAATACTCCAACCGTATCAATCCGATTCAGCGGAAATATATCCCAGATCTGGCTGCCGCTTCTGAAACGGCGGCTACTCTGCTGGCCTCACTCAACAAGGGAGGTGGAGAGAAGAAGGGCGGTTCGGAAGCCTTCTTCACCAACTCTGCGGAAAACTTCCTGGCTGCCATCATCTATTTCTTTGTAAACTTCCATCCGGTCGGATTCAGGAACGGCAAGAAACTGAAGCGTTTCATATCACTGGAGGGAAAGAAGCTGGAGATTGTCATACGCAACTGGGATGACTTCAATGCCATAGACAAGGACGGCAATGTGGTACTTGATTTCGTGGATGAGAACGGCAATGACGTATCGACTGACGAGGACCGTATGTTTGTTGACCTGAACGGATACAGCTATAATGACCGGACCGGCAGGAAAATTCTGATTCAGAGGTGCTGGTATGAGGACGAGCATGGCAATGAGGTGGAACCGGATACCGTAACCGGTGAGTTCTCAGACATGCCGCATGTACTTTCATTCTTGGGAAGGCCATACGACCAGGTATTCAATATCCTGATGCAGGATGACAGGATTGCTTCACTGATGGCTCCGTTCAAGAGTGCTTACGAAAACAAGGCGAATGACCAGTTGGAAGGTATGGTCGGTACGCTACGTGTGAATGCCGCACGACTTGTTTCTCCAGAAGCGTACTGGGTATTCACCGGGGATGATTTCGACCTGAAGATTTCAGACAAGGCAAATCCGAGCTATCTGGTGATTGCCAATGACCCGGAAAAGGAACAGGTTATCGGTTCGCTCAATGCACTGGTACTGAACCGTCTGATTACAAGGGTGAACTCAAAGGGTAACATCCCGGTGAGCATCATCGTAGACGAGCTTCCGACACTGTACTTTCACAAGATAGACCGTCTTATCGGTACGGCTCGTTCCAACAAGGTAGCTGTCACTTTAGGCTTCCAGGAACTTCCACAGCTGGAAGCTGACTACGGCAAGGTCGGTATGCAGAAAATTATCACTACCTGCGGTAATATCTTCATGGGTGCGGCACGTAACAAGGAGACGCTGGAGTGGGCGCAGAATGATGTGTTCGGAAAGGCAAAGCAGACCTCACGTTCCATTTCCATCAATGACCACAAGGTATCAACCACAATCTCTGAGAAGATGGACTTTCTGGTTCCTGCAGCCAAGATTGCGGATATGGCAACAGGCTGGCTGGCCGGACAGGCGGCACGTGACTTTACGGCTACCGATGACAGTATGCTTGACCATTTTGACATCGAGCAGTCGGAAGAATTCAAGACTACCAAGTATTTCTGTAAGACGCACTTTGACATGAAGAAGATTAAGGACGAGGAAAAACACTATGTTCCTCTTCCTAAAATATATGAGTTCAGGAATGATAAAGAGAAGGAAATCCTGCTCAACCGTAACTTCAAGCGTGTGAACCAGGAAGTGGAGGATATGGTAAAGGAACTTCTCGGTATCAGTTAAATATGTAATTTATGAATATGACCTTAAAACCGGCATTCGGACTTAGCGGCAGTGCCCTTAAAGTCATTGCCATGATTTCCATGGTGATAGACCATATTGCTCTCTATCTGATGGAGCACGGTACAGTATTATACGAAGCGATGCGCTGTATAGGGCGCATCGCTTTTCCGGTGTTTGCCTTCCTGATAGCAGAAGGATTTATTCATACAAGAAGCAGGTACAGGTATTTCTTTACTTTGCTGGGCTTTGCCGTAATCAGTGAAATACCCTGGTATATGCTGAATGGTGCTGACGGGACACATAATGTGATGTTTACACTGGCTTTGGGAGTGGCCACGCTGATGGTTCTTGAAAATCTTCTGCAACGTAGTATGGTACTGGGATTCCTTTGGACGCTTGGTATGGCCGGACTCGCTTCTTGGCTTGGAGTGGATTATGAATGGAGAGGGATTCTTGTTATTGTTTTCTTCTATCTTTTTAATGGATTTGAGCACTCTTTACCATATAGTAGAGGTATGCAATTTTTTTGCACATTTACTTTAATGATGCACTACGGGGTAATTGGTGCTGTAATGGCTTGCATGATTTTATATCTGTATAATAGGAAAAGAGGATTTGTGCAGGGAGGCATAGCCAAATATGGTTTCTATGCTTTTTACCCTGTACATTTCATTTTATTTATTCAGATTTGCAATAGGTCTTTTTCCTGAATATTGATGTTTAAACTCTGTAATCAGCATTAATCCAACATCTTCCAACTTGTCTACCGATAAAATTCCTCAATATTACAACAATTCTTCTATGCATTATGTAATAATTTGTGCCAATTTATAATAGTGAACATTATTACCACTGTTGTTAGTAGTTTATGAACATACCAATAAAAATCAATATCTGTATGAACTATGAATTATAGATTCAAATAAATAAATGCCAGTGAGTTTTGTAAAATCTGACTTTTTTATAGGAACTTTAAATTTAATGTAGCTTTCACTTAGAGAAGATACAAGATGGCTTTGAGACATTTCTTTTATTAAATTGATAAAAGAAAATTCATTGAATCCAAATGTCCCCCAAATATATCTATCTGTACTCTCTGTACATTCGTCATTTCCAGGATCCATTGATGAATGAGAAATTATTTCATAAGTACGCTTATATAAATTCTCGGAAAAAAACAATTGCCCTATCTTTGAATCAAAATTGATTGTCATACTCAAAGAAGAAACAAACGAATCACCTGTAACATTTCCTTTTACCTCTTCCCAGTTATATGAAGGTGTTCCCATATAAGATGTCTTTACACCATTGATATAATCTTTCAAGTCTGAAGGACAAAGGAATCTATTCTTAATACTCAGAATCTGTCCCACTTTTGGTACTTTGGTTACTGTAAATTTTTTAGCTATGTCTGATGTTTTAAGAGAAGTAACTATTCCTACAGTTCCATTCCTCTGTAGAGAAATAAAATCCACAGAAAATTCACTATATCCACAATAAGGAAATTGATTCTTAAAACCTCCTTTAATTCGAATAACATCACATTCAAACGGTTCAGTACCGCCAGATATATTAACCGATAGTTGAAAATACGGATACCCTATTATTAGTCCTCTAAATTTTTCAAGTAGTTCTTCACATTCTTCCTTATTTAATATTCCCTTAGTCTCTAAAAATTCTCTTCCACCACTAGTCCTCCATCCAACATTAAGTCTATTATTATCTAATATTATGTTTTTAAATTCGTAGGGTTCTATAACTACAAAAGTATTTTTAATTTCATCAATTGATTGAGTTTCAATAGTGCACAAAAGGGATTTTGCTTTTAAATAGTACATATTGTTACTTAGTAACTCATACTCATTAGAATCAATAATCATGGAAATATAATTAGTATAAATATTATCTTCAAAAGTATAAAAAATCTATGATATTGCAGTAATTACTACAAATTTTATTTTGATTTACAGCTTAATACTTCTCTATTGTTTTTTTCTGATAATTCTAATGTTTCCATAAACTTGTCTTTCTTGTGTCTTAACCAACTTATATGCGAAATACTGTTATCATGCTTGAAATCAAATTTGCCATCCTTATTCTCTTTAAGAGGGTAAACCGCACCATCTATCTTATAGTGCTGTCCGAACCAAAGAGAATAAATGTCTCCATATTATTTTCTCATATCCCAATCTATCAACCAATCTCTTGAATGTATCCATTCTACTGCTCAATGATGGTACACCCATTTCCATTTTTTCTTCATGATAGTCATGGGATATAACTATTTATGCTTTTATTATCTAAATAGTCCAATAATCCTCATGTCTTAAGAAGTGGAGCCGGATTCTTCGACCAAAATATAATGAGCCTTATCATATGACACATAAGATTTTACCCCATTAAAAAGGATTTTTTCAAACTGAATATCCTTTATTGGTGCACTTGCTTCTACACTTTTATCATCATCTGTCTTTATCGTTATCTTTTCCATTTTTACTCTTTACTAAAATCAGTTCGTTTCTAATAACCCTAAAATTACTTTTGAGAATAAGAATATACATAAATTTAATGGCTATTTTGTATTGCATGATATCATCTTTACAATTTCCAGCACACAATATGCCTCAAAGTTACAGATTATAGCTATAATATTAAAAAGGGGCGTGTCAAACTCTCTATTGAGTAATGATACGGCTCTTTTTAGTCTTTTAGGATACTCAAATTTCAAATTATAAGTTCATGTATTCAAAAAATGAGTTTTGACACCCCTTCATTTCTTTTTAATTAGAGTTCATGAAGAAATAGGATACATATTTACCGAGATTCAATATTCTAAAACCATATCCATTCTATTATTTAATTGTTTCAATAACTTTATTATAATTATTATATAATTCGAATCTTCTGCATACCCAATCTCATCAAGCCAAAGCAAATAGTTACCACCTTTATACTTGTATTGAACTTTAGTATAATATGCTCTTACACTTTCTGTCCAATGATTGAATTCATAGTATTTCCCTGTGCGTGGATTGGTCAATCCGAAAAGATTATGCTTGTTCCGGCATACTGAGGAACGGAACCATCCGGTCTCCAAAATAGCCTGAGCCAATACGATTTTAGGGTGTAAGATTCCGTTTCTTATTATTTCTTTATAAAGGTTGGGGATGGTAAGTTCTGGAAGATTGTTTTCTGATTTAGTAATATCATCTGTTTTCTTTTGCAGTTCTGTTTTTAGGGATGCTTTCCTGTCACTATTCCGGCTGTTATTTTCCAATTTCTTCTTATTGTCCAGCCTGACAATCAGGGTATCCTTTGCCATCATCTTATTCTTTTTCCCTTCTGTAACATCCTTTCCTGCATGGTTATAAGACTCTTTTTGTCTTTCTGTTGGCAGGAGTTCCGAATCTCTGGTTATCGTATAGAACTGTGCCGATACGCTTACCGGTAGCAGCATTAACAGCAGTGAAATCAGAATAGTGTTGCGCATTTCTTTTTCAGGATATTACCGTAAATACATTTGTGGCATTCAGGCGGTTAGAACCGCAAATATAACAGCTTAATTACAGTAATATGGAAATGCACAACAGAAATCAGTCCGATTTGTTGCCATACGAAAAACTGGCAATACTGGGTATCGACCGTGAAAAAGCGGACAGCTTACCCATGGAAGTGAAGGAGAAGCTGATGGCAGGTGAAGTGACTCCCATCATGCAGGTATCCATCAACGCAAGGAACGGCAGCATCATTACCATGCCGATGAAGCTACAGATGACTACAGACAAGAACGGTGCTCCGGCTCTTATAGCTTATCCGGTACGTGCCGAACTGGACCGGGAACGCAACAAGGTTCTCAATCTCACTCAGCAGGAGGCTGAACGCCTGGCCAGAGGTGAGGTAATACAGAAGGCGGTCAACGTAAACGGTGAAAAGACTCAGCAGTATCTCCAGCTTGATCCGGAAACGAAATCCGTCATTCACAGACGTGTTACAGACATCAAGCTGGAGCAGCGTCTGAAAGACATGGAGAAGGTAAACGACATTGAACTGGGTATGCAGCAGAAGCAGCAGGTACGGGAGGGAAAACCGGTTGAGCTGAATGTGGGCGGTGAGAAGGTTTCAGTCGGCATTGACCTGAAGGAGCAGCAGGGATTCAAGCTTATCAAGGGTGACATGAAGGAATGGGAAAGGCAGCAGAAGCTCCGCTATGACGAGATTCATCCTGAATACCTCGGCCTTGTCATGACTGACAAGAACCGTTGGGAGTATCAGAAGGTGGTGGACAAAAAGTCCGTGGAACGTGCCATTTCACTCTCTCCATCCCGGAAGGGAACAAAAGCAAACAGTCTTAAACTCTAATACTGATTCCTATGGCCAAAAAGACAGATTCAGATAATGATACCGGTATCATCCGGCAGTTCAACGAACTGAAGAAGAAGCATCCGGATGCCATGCTGCTGTTCAGACGGAACAGTTTCTATGAACTCTATAAGCAGGATGCAGTCAAGGCTGCCACAGTGCTTGCCATCGAGATTGCAAACAGGATGCTGCCTGACTACAAGAGACCTGTAAAGGTTGCATCATTCCCACAATCGGCACTTGACGTTTATCTGCCCAAACTGATACGTTCCGGAATCAGGGTTGCAATCTGTGATGCCTTGAACAGTTCTTTGAAGAAGAAGGCCGGACAGGATAAAACTGAAATTAATGACAGAACCATTCAAAACAATACAGATATGGGAAAGAAGAAAAAGGAACAGGGTGCGCAGGAAGCTCCTGACAGAACAGTGGAGAACACTGTTGATGTAAAACCTGCAAGGGAAAAGAAGTCGAAGGCCAAAGTTGAAACCAAAGCTGAGACCAAAGCTGAAACCGGGACGGATAATGAGGTAAAGACCGAAAAGAAGGACGAACAGAAAACGGAAACAGCCCAGGAACGAAAGCTCCGTGAGCCGCAGATGGTGACTGCCAACGGTGAAAAGGTTACTCATGGTCATGCCTACCAGAGTACTACCAATCCTGCCGACTGGTACTTTACCGCAAAGATTGACGGACAGCAGCTCAAGCCGCAGAAGATGGATGCAGCCGACCTTGCTGCCTATCAGAACAAGGAAATGACGGTGCCGCAGCTGATGGAACGCTACTATCCGACAAAGCTGATGCCGAAGGTATCTGAGGAAGCCTTCCGTATGCCGATGGAGATTGCAGGACCGGACGGCTCCATAACCGTAAACAAGTTCAATGTCTATAAGGAGAAAGACGAGCAGCGTCCTGACTTTGGGAAATACAAGTTCTATGTTCAGGTTGGGGATACGAACATGTCTGCCGTGGCTTCACACCAGGACCTGAATGCCTACTTTGACAGGGTGGCCACTCCAAACCAGCTTATTGAAAAGAACTTCGGGGAACGTCTGCATCTGAAATCCGCATACGAGAAGTATCAGCTTCCTGAAGGTGTTGACCCCAAGGGTGTGCGTGTGGCCAAGGACAGGAACGACAACAAATGGAAGGTGTCGGTTGACCTCGGAGAAAAGGGACAGACTTCCCGGCATGAAATCTCCTTCGATGACGGCTATTCGCTTTTCAAGACCAAGACGGCCACAAGGGAACAGATTGCGGCCAAATATCTGAATACGGAAATAACCGGTATGCTTGCCGCCAATACCGCAAAGGTGGAGAAAACGGCTTCTATGAAAATGTAACATAATCAGAAAACTAAAATACAAGTTATATGTCAGCTAAAATGAATCATGAGGAGCTTGTGGAGCTTCTGCAGGAGGGCAAGATAGGTTTCCTCCGCTTTGTTATGGACAGTGAGAATGCAGATGATTATCTGGAGTGGTGCCGGTCACACGGTACGGACCCTTCGGATGAATCGGCCGAGTTCTATGTGGAACAGACGGACATCGAGCAGATGGACCGTCAGGTAATGGATGACGACAGCTATGGCATCTGGAACTGACTCTCAGGGAAACAGCGGACAGGTGGCCATAGACCGTTTCGCTGCAATGATGATTGAGCGTATGCAGCAGATGAAGGATACCGGATGGAAACAGGGATGGATTGGAGGTGCATCGGGTTATGCCGGACTGCCGCAGAATGTGGGTGGCCGCAACTATTCCGGTTCCAATTCCTTCTTCCTTCAGATGCATACTGCAGCCATGAACTACCAGCTTCCTGTATATCTGACCTTCAAGCAGGCTCATAACCTGAAGGCTCATGTCCTGAAGGGTGAAAAGGCCTTCCCGGTGGTGTACTGGGATATGATGATAAAGGACAGTCACGGCAAGAGGATAAGCACGGAGGATTACCGTGCAATGAGCAAGGAAGAGAAGAAGGATATGGATGTAATTCCTTTCATCAAGTCATTCCCGGTATACAATGTGGCACAGACCAATCTGGCCGAAGTACAGCCGGAGAGGATGCAGAAACTCATGGACAGGTTCAAGGTTCCGGAACTTCGGGATACGGAAGGTATGTACACCCATGCCGCACTCGACCGTATGGTGGAAACGCAGCAGTGGCTTTGTCCGATACGTGCCGACAAGCGTGAGAACGGTGCCTATTATTCTCCCTCAAAGGATATTGTGGTGCTGCCCATGAAGGCGCAGTTCAATATCGGTGATTCTCCGGAAGAAACCTACCGTGGCGGAATGGAGTATTATTCTACCATGCTGCATGAAATGACTCACTCCACCATGACACCGGAGCGTCTGAACAGGGAGATGGGTGGCAGGTTCGGTGACCCGAAATATGCCAAGGAGGAGCTGGTGGCGGAACTTACGGCTGCCATGATCAGCCATTCCATGGGCTTTGATTCCAGGATAACGGATAACTCAGCTGCCTATCTGGACTCGTGGATTGGTGTACTGAAACAGGAACCGAAGTTTATCGTATCGGTCATGGCTGACGTGAACAAGGCTTCCGACCTGATTCTTGACCATGTGGACAAACAGCGTCTTGCACTCGGCGAGCAGCCTTATCTGGCAAAGAATGACACGCTGGCTCCTGTCAGTGCGGACGAGGAGATGCCTTTCAGGAATGCGGCCATCGTCAAGACACGTTCTGGTGACTATGCCATCCGTGCATCATACGATGGTGTGGAACTGGGGCTGAAGAAGGTTTCCAGAGAAACGGCCAAAACATTCTTCCAGCTTACGGACTGGAAGGACAAGGAGGCTTTTCTGAACATGACGGCACGGAAGACATACGAACCGGAGATTACCATGATGGGCAGGAACCGGAATGCCGGTACAGGACTTGGTATATGAAATTCTGTATAACATCTTAAATCGGAAAGCATGAGTGACTACAAGGTTAATTTCAGGGAAATGAAATCCCGTGTGGGGATTGATGACATTGCATATGCTCTGGGATACCGTCTGGACAGGAAGGCCGGTGTCGGACGTTACATCGAGCTGGTGCTCGGTGAGGGCGGTAACAGAAGGGATACGCTGATTGTCAGCCATCCGAACGACAAGGCGGCACAGACCTTCTTCCGCCGTGACGGTTCCAAGGGCGATGTGGTGACACTCATACGTGAGAATCTGTCTTCCTTTACCGTTTCGGGAAAGGATGAATGGCAGAAGATAGCCAAGGTCATGGCACGCTTTGCCAACATGCCGGAACCGGAATACAGGGAGGACAGGGAGTATGTTAAATCGGCGGGAAAATCATGCGGTGTGTTTGACGCTTCCAGATATGAGGTGAAGCCGGTTGATACAGGTGAAATACCGGGACTGTTCTTCCGGCGCGGACTGTCCAAAGCGACAGTTACGGTTCTTTCACCCTTTATTTCCCTTATAAGGGACAGGAACAACGGGAAGTTTGAAGGCTACAATATCGGATTCCCATATACTGACGGAAAGGGAAATGAAGTCAGAGGGTATGAAATCAGAGGACATGGCGGCTACAAGTCAAAGGCTGCCGGTACGGATTCGTCATCTTCGGCATGGGTGGCTGTTCCTTCGGGTATCAGTCCGGACAATGTAAGAAGCGTGTTTTTCTGTGAATCAGCTTTTGATGCCATGGCCTTCTACCAGATGAATCGGATACAGATTGGGGACAGTGCGGCTCTGGTTTCATTGGGCGGCACATTTTCCGACAGGCAGATAACCGGAGTTATGGAACGCTTTCCCAATGCACGTGCCTTCGACTGTTTTGACAACGACCTGGCCGGAAGGATATACGGACTGCGCATGATGGCTCTGCAGGAAGGTATTCAGATGAAGATAAGCAGGACTGACGGCGGCATCCGGATTGAAGCGAAGGGAAAGGTATTCGACCCTGACATGAACCGTCCCCTGCTGGCCCAGGTTGCCAGGCAGCTGAACATCCGGTACCGTATGGGACAGTGGCTTCCGCCGAAGGCTTTCAAGGACTGGAAGGACTGTCTGCTGAACAGGCCGATGGAGCCGATGATTTCACCACACAAAGAGGAACGTGAACAGAATCTGAGCGAACAAAGGAATAAAGGACGTAAAATCTGAATGATATGGACAAAATCAAGATAAGAATAACGGTAGTGGCTGCCCTTGCTGTTTTTCTGCTGAAAGGTACAGACACTTTTGCACAACAGACAGACCCGACTCTGACGGGGGCTGTCTTTGCACAGACTTCCACTCTGAAGAATATCTATGACAAACGTCAGAAGGCTCATGAGAAAATCATTGCTGCCGAGACTGCCGTAACGGTCGCTCTCGACAGGGTACACAGTGTGGAGAACAAGATGCTGGAATATCTTTCCAATGCACAGGGTGCCATGCAGAATCTCTATCAGATTAAGCGTGCCGGGGAACTGGTGGTCACGGAGATACCTCAGAACTGCAGCCTGCTGCTCAAATCGGTCGGCAGTAACCTGAAGGGAACGGCCATTGCTGCAATCGTCTCGGACGAGCTGGCTGATGCCGCAACCCAGATGGCTGCGCTTTATCCGTTCATGAAGCAGCTGGTGACTTCCGGAAGCTATGATACAGGCGGTTCTGACGGAGGCAAGGAGAAGCACAAGGTAAACCTGCTCAGTTCTTCCGAGCGGTACTACATAGCAAACGAGGTACTGACCAGACTGGAGGCTGTTAATACCGACCTCTTTATCCTGGCATGGCAGGTACGCACACTCTCATGGAATGACCTCTGGTTCTCTCTTGACCCGGAAGGTTGGGCAAACGTGATGTCCGGCAAGAACATCATAGGCGGAATCGTTGCGGACTGGAACCGGGGGTTCTCATTCAATTAATTCAAACATTGTAATTTATCAGGAATATGGATTCAGAAAAGAAGATTATAGGACGCTGCCCGTTCTGCGGCGGCAACGTGGTGAAGACCTGCAAGGGGTATCGCTGCGAAAACAACACAAGTGAGCATCCTTCTTGTGTGCTCAACATCAATGCCATCATCGGCAACCGGAAAATGAATGACGGGGAGATTGCCGAGTTTCTGGAGAAACGCCGTATCCTTCTGGACGGATTCTCCACCAAGGAAGGAAAGACTTTCCCGACAATGCTGGAACTTGCTGATGACGGTGCGGTCAATATGCAGTCTGTTATCGGCAGGTGTCCGCACTGCGGCGGCGAGGTACGTGTGGGAACAAGGGCTTTCAACTGTTCCAACTACAGCAATCAGGAAACACCGTGCTCATTCGCCATATGGAGGAATATAGGAGGCCATCAGCTGACACTGGAAGAGGTGAAAGAGCTTTGTGAGAAAAACATTACTTCATCCGAGCTGGAGATGTACCGGGAGGACGGTTCCATTTACCGCAAACGCCTCGGTCTTGCTCCGGACAAACTTCAAATCGTAAAGATATGAAACAGGGAAAGAAACTACTGATACTGCCTGCAGTGGCAGTTCTGCTCGGAATGGGAACCGGCTGTTCCGACAACAGCGAGAATAAGGCACAGGATATGGCCAAAAAGGCACTGATGGCTTCAGTGGACAATCCGGAATCAGTAAAGATTGTCGGCATCAGCAAACCGGATTCTGTATTTGGCCGTGAGTATGTTACCATGAAGGAGAAGATGGCTCTTTCTGTGGCCATGATGAAAATCAGCCGCAGGTTTATGGAGGATACGGATTTTGATAATCCGGATTCAGAATGTCACGGGATGTCCGGACAGATGAAACGTCAGATGGATGCCATGACGGCACTCCGCTCTCTGATGGTTACGGGGGAACTGAAGCCTGCTGGTGATGAAGCCGGGCAGGAACGCAAGCCGTTCAGCGGCTGGAAGGTAAAGATAGAGTATGAAGCTACTGATTCTGACGGGCAACCGTACCGCTCTGAATACTGGTTTATTATGGACAAGGAAGCGCAATGTGTAATCAGGTCATTTGAAATTCCACTGTTATGAAACTGAAAAGAATTTTATTACCGATATTGGTATGGAGTGGGCTGATACTCACTTCCTGCCATTGTGAACATGAAGAAGATGACGGTCTTTTATCTTCCCTTCAAGTCGGCAATGTGGTTTGTTCAGACGGGAATATATTGTCCATGGACAAATTCAAGCAATCTGACAAGGAAGCTGTTGCCATAGTTTTCCATGTAAACCGTAGTGCTGAAACTGACAATCTTGGTTATGCAGTTTACATTCATGATATGGAACCTCTGGCTTTTGCCGACAGTCTTGGTATTGATCAGGGTACTTCTGCATCATTGACTGATGAGGACGGAAATGAGAATACCTATTCTTTGTTCAACAATGATGAAGTCCAATCACCAATGGCTATCAAATCTTTTGATTTGTGGAGTTATGGACAATCGGCCTATATTCCTTCTGTCCGGCAACTCTATTATTTGTTTTCTATCCGGCATCAGATTAATGAATGTATAACTGAAGTCGGGGGAACTCCGATTAATCTGAATCCGGGTGAATGCTGGTTATGGTCTTCTACTGAAGTGGAAGGGCAAAAGGAGAATAAGGCTTGGCTTTACTCTATGCAGTCAGGAACTATTCAGGAGACACCGAAAGATCAACCTCATAAATCCAGGCCGGTAATTTCTATATATACGACCAAATAAATAAAAGTCTAAATATAGTCATCTGTAGAATTTCAGATACTATATTTAGACTTTCTTCTTAACAGACATTTATTTTTGTGCATTTTGATTTGAAATCCCTCTGTTATGAAACTGAAAAGAATTTTATTACCTTTACTGGCATGGAGTGAGCTGATGCTCACTTCCTACCATAGCATATAAGAAATGTTAACTTATGTAACAAGTATAATCTATATACACCCCTACTAATACAGCCAAACGCCTCTATGTGAAAAAGGCATTTGGCTTTGTATTTATAATCTACTGATTTTTTGTAATCTTATATAAAAGGTAAATATACTCTTACTTTCCTAATGATTTGAACATTTTTGTAATGCAACGTTTCTTCTGTTCCATATTAGGATGAACATAAAGATTAAGTGTGGTAGAAATGTTAGAGTGACCTAATAAAACACTCACTGTTTTATAATCGCATCCGGCCTCAATACAGCGTGTTGCAAAGCTATGACGTAAACCGTGATATTTCAATCTGGGAATACCGAGCTTTTCCATCAGTCCGTTATAATAGTTACGGTACGTACGTGGTTCTGTGGGATGTTCATCATTGGTAAGTACATAGAAATTATCATTGACAATCTTCTTTAGTGGTTTAACTATAGCAAGCAATTCCTTGCTCATGGGGATTTCTCTGCATGAGTTTTTTGTTTTTGGGGAACTGATAACAAGTTCTGTATGTTTCTTTTCTCCTTCAATCATATATATACGTTCAATGGTACGGCTAACAGTTATAGTACCTTCTGTTATATTGATGTCATTCCATTTCAAGGCACATATTTCACCGATACGTAAACCTGTACTAAGACTTATATAAATGCCAAGCCCTGTAAACGTAAAATGACTCTGAATATGATCAAGTATTTTCCTATGATTAGAAACAGACAATACTTCCAGTTCCTTGTTCGCTGAATTTGTAGGATATTTGATGTCCCACTCATAGTAGTTCATCCATTCATTCTTTACTCCAAACTTCATCACCATTTTCAGAACGATCAGAATGTCTTTAATTGATTTGACACTCAATCCACATTCAATCTTTTCTAATACGAAACTCTGTACACTCTGTTCTGGAAGTGAGTCATTCTCTCCAAAAGCAGGAAGGAGGTGGTTTTCCAAAATCAATAAATATGCAGCCATTGTGGACTGCTTCACGTAAGGTCGCTTGTACTCTTTCCAAGCAACCGCAATTTCTCTAATTGTCTTGTTATTCATAAAATTCTGATAATTAATTCTCATAATTAAAGAAATATAATAAGAGATGTTCCAAATCTGAGATTCCCTGAGTTTACGGGGGAATGGAAAAAGTGTATTATAGGTGAATTAACTACTAAAGTAGGTAGCGGGGTGACACCAAGAGGAGGTGAAGCTGTATATAAATCTGAAGGTCATCCTTTTGTCCGTAGTCAGAATATTGGATTAGGACATCTGATATTAGATGATATTGCATATATAGATGAAGATACCCATCAACGGCAAAAGAATACAGAATTACAGTTAGATGACGTACTTCTTAATATAACGGGAGCTTCCATTGGTCGTAGCGCCTTGGTAAATCAACAGATAGTGGGTGGTAACGTAAATCAGCACGTTTGCATTATTCGTGCGAATAAAAAGCTTATACCCTCTTTCCTTTGCAATTTTTTGCTGTCTCAATATGGTCAAAAACAAATAGAAAGTTTTCAAGCTGGAGGGAATAGACAGGGGCTAAATTTTGAGCAAATCAAATCTATTAAAATCGGATTGCCATCAGTAGAAGAACAAAAGAAAATTGCAGATTTATTACTGCTTATTGAACAACGCATTACTACTCAAAACAAAATCATTGAGAAATATGAATCCTTAATTCAGGCAATTATTTATCAGAAAAAGATGGATGGAATACGCGAGGGGAATTGGCAGAAAACGGAATTAAGCAAAGTTCTACAAGAGAGAACAGAAAAGAATATAAATGGCTATACTGTTTGTTCTGTATCTGTAAGTCAAGGTGTCATTAATCAGATAGAATATCTTGGACGCTCTTTTGCTGCCAAAGAAACATCGCATTACAATATTGTTAAATATGGTGACATCGTTTATACAAAAAGCCCAACAGGTGATTTCCCTTATGGGATAGTAAAACGCAGCTATATAAAAAATGCTGTTGCGGTTTCACCTTTGTATGGTGTATATAAGCCGATTAATGATAACATCGGAGTTTTTCTGCACTTCTATTTCATGCAGTCCAACAATGCGTTCAATTATTTGCATCCACTTATACAGAAAGGAGCGAAGAACACAATCAACATTACTAACGCCCGTTTCTTGGAAAACTCCATTCCTCTTCCAAAAACAGAGGATGAAGTAGTCTATATTGCTAACGCCCTGACAAGCATTCAAACAAAGATTGATTTAGAGAAAAGTTTGTTATGTTCGTATGAGAAAGAAAAACAATACCTTTTACGTCAGATGTTTATATAAACAACTGACGTAAAAGGTAACTTTTCTGTTCACAAAGTAAATTGGCTATATTCTTTTCGATAGAAAGCTTGTCCGAATAGGCTTTGAGAACGGAGTATATTTTGTTCTGTTCTTCTACCGTTGGAAAAAGAAACTTTTTTTTCATGAAATCGCTCTTTTGCAAATTGAAACGTGTACTGCCTTGTGCCAATGGAAAAACAGCCTTTCTAAATGATTTGGTTGAAATATAGTATGCTAAAAATGGAGGGTAAATCTTACTTTCGTCTGTAATATGGACACCAAAACAAAAACTATTCAGGTATAAAGGATAAATATCTCCCAAATACACTGCACCCATTCCAACTTCATCCGGCGTTTCAGATGATAAGGTGAAAAGAATGTCGCCATAGCGGACAACCGATTGTTGCTCTGTCTCATTGATTTTTACTAAACCAACATCGGTTATATCAATGATTTGATTCTGATAGACATTCATATATGTTATGTATGGCCACCCCTTACCAAAATCTTCTGCACTTTTACCAGATAGGCCAGAATATGGCTCTCCAAAATCGTTAAAGGATAATTCGACCTTAGGTTGTCCTGATTCTATTAAGGTATCGCATATTGCCTGAATTAAGGATGAAATTTCTGAAATGTCCGCAATTTCAGAAAGATTCTTTACGTCTATAAATGGTGATGTTGTTACATTAGCTGATATATGTGATATAGTTAAAGGTAAACAAGTCAATGGAGAATTTCTTACAGATAGTGGCAATTACTATGTGATGAATGGAGGCATAGAACCATCAGGTTATTATGATGATTATAATACTGAAGCCAACACCATATCTATAAGTGAAGGCGGAAATTCTTGTGGTTATGTACAATTCAATACCACTCCATTTTGGAGTGGAGGACATTGCTATACAATTCAAAATATCACAAATAATGTAGAGAAACTATATCTGTATCATTACCTTAAATGTAATGAGGATACTATTATGAAACTTCGCATTGGCTCAGGATTACCTAATATTCAGAAGAAAGATTTAGCTAAATTCAGGGTAATAGTACCGATAATAGAACAACAAAAAACAATTTCTGCTTTTCTTTCTTTACTTGAAAGAAAAGTCCAAGTAGAAACTGACATCTTAATTGCTGTACAGTCAGAAAAACAATATTTACTTCGCCAAATGTTTATATAAACATCTGACGAAGTAGGTATTGCCGTTGTGCAGCGTAACAATTCAACATGCGTTGTTCTCGTGCTATCTTTGATAACAATGTACCTATAATCTGAGCTATTTGTTTCTGTTCATCCATAGATGGAATACAATGAATAGTATTAAAGTAATCTACAACAGAGATATTAAGTAAACCATGATTTCTTGCACCTTCACCAGCTATATTTGCGACAGTTTTATGCCATTTTTTTGATTCAAAATAATAGATGAGAAAATCAGAATCCACTCTAGCTGGGTCTGGACGAAAACAAATATATAATGGGGATAGTACACCCTGCTCATAATTGTCTAAACGTTTTACTGTCCCCCAAACATAATCTCCCGAATAACTTTTATTATATGCAAAATCTCCCTTTTGTAGAAGGTAATATCCTGACAAATTTTCACTAGCAACATTCTTGTTGAAAAATTCTTCTTGACTTACAAGTCCATATTGAGCTGCTATCGTCAAAACTCGCTTACATTGCTCTTCTGTGTTTTTACAACGGATTCTATGGCAAATTTCGGAAAGACGTATAATTTGCCAATTATCGGAAAAGCCATGTAACCTTACTTCTGGTTGCTTATTTTTTGGACTGCAAAAAAGTTTTTCAATAATCGCAGACCTATAAGCCGAACAATCCTTAATCAGGGGAATTGCACAGAATATTGCTCGCAACAACCAGCCAAATGTTCTTTTATCAGAATGCTTAGAATGTAGTTCATCCACTCTGCAAGAAAGTGATATCTGTGAAAATGGAACCTATCCTGTATACGGTGCAAATGGCATCGTTGGCTATTTCGATGATTATAGTACAGAAGATGAAGCTGTCTACATTATTAAAGATGGTTCGGGTGTAGGAACAGTCTCTTATGTTACTGGCAAGTGTTCTGCAACAGGGACATTGAACACTTTACAAGCTAAAGATGGCTATTTGCTTCAATACCTATACTATATGCTAAAAGTATTCAACTTTGAACCTTATAAAACAGGCATGGCTATACCTCACATATATTTCAAGGATTATGGCAAAGCCAAAATATTTTGCCCATCATATACGGAACAACTCAAATATGTGGAATTACTGTCAGCAATAGATAACAAACTATCAGTAGAACAGAGAATTTTGACCAATCTTAGTTTGCAGAAGCAATACTTGCTTCGTCAGATGTTTATATAAGCATCTGGCGGAGCAGATACTGCTTTTGAGAATTATATAAGTCAAGCAGACTCTTCTCTGTTTCTGTTTTACTTTCTATATGACTCAATATGGAATATATTCGTTTTTGGTTTTCCAAAGAGGGCAGTTTGATACTTGCCTTTTCAAAGTCTGCCTTACAAAGGTTGAACCTTGTGCTTCCTTGTGCATAAGGATAGATAAATTTACGAAAAGGAGTTGAAGATACATAGTAAGATAGATATGGAGAATAAACCACTTCTGTATTTGTAATATGGATACCAAAACAAAAGCTATTCAGATAGACTTTTTCCTTACCAAGATATACAGAACCTATACCAACTTCTTCAGGTGTTTCCGATGACAGCGTGAATAATACATCACCATATTCAACAACATTCTGTTTCTCATTATCTCTGATTGCCACAAATTGGAAATCTTTTTCATTGATGACATTGTTAGAATACACATTCAAGTAAGTTATGAATGGTTTTCCAGAACCAAAGTCTTGTGCTGATTTACCCGATAAACCAGAGTACGAAGAGCCGAGATTTGCAAAAGAGGTTTTAACCTCATTACCATATTGAGCATATAAAGAGTCATTTATTCCCCTGATTAAGGACTGCAACTTGTCAATGATTTTGTTTTGGGTGGTAATACGCTCATCAAGAAGCGACAGTAAATGACTTATCTTTTGCTGTTCTTCTTTTTGTGGATAACTCATTTTCAAGTTGCGCAAATCATCATTGTAAATTCTGATTATTGTTGTAGAATTTAATTTTCGCCAATCTACTTTACTCAAAAGATGAAATAAGAATCCATTGCTTATGTTTTGTGTAGGATTATCAATCCACACAATATTTGAATCTTGGAAATACGCATCTTCCCCATCATAGACGACACATTTCCCTACTGTTCCTGCACAAGTTATCATAACCTCTCCTTTGTGAGGATAGCTATACTTCACCTTATAGTCGTCAAATAATTCTTTCGATATATAGGCATCTGGAGTACTACCAATTGTTCCAATCTTATAAAAAGGAACGCCATCCTCTGTGTTTGTTTGAGAAGCTAAAATACGCTTGCACATTAATACATTACACAAATCCCCCAACTTGCACTTCTTCCACTCCTCCTGAAATTCCGGAAATCTCAAATGGGGAACATCAGTGATTTATTATTCTCTAATTATATGTACAATATAAATATACGATTATGGGACAAAAAACAATTAGAGAAATCTCGGTTGCATGGAAAGAGTACAAACAACCTTATGTGAAGCAGTCCACAATGGCTGCTTATGTGCTTATCTTGGAGAATCACATTCTTCCAAATTTTGGAGAAAGTTATGCACTCCATGAACAGGCTGTGCAAGACTTTGTTTTGCGGAAAATTGAGAATGGAATGAGTGTGAAATCCGTCAAGGACATTCTGATTGTCCTTAAAATGGTAATGAAATTCGGAGTTAAAAATGAATGGATGGACTATCAGGAGTGGGACATCAAATATCCGTCTCCTTCAATAACCAAAGAATTGGAAGTATTGTCAGTCGCTAATCACAAGAAAATACTCAGTCATATTCAAAGCCATTTCTCCTTTGCCGGGCTGGGTATCTACATCAGTCTTTGTACGGGACTGCGCATAGGGGAAGTCTGTGCTTTAAAGTGGAGTGACATCAATGTTTCTGAGGGCACGATTACTGTTAATCGTACAATTGAACGTATTTACATTATTAATGGGATGGAGAAACATACCGAATTAGTTATCAATACTCCCAAGACTCAAAACTCATGTCGGGAAATTCCCATTACAAAGGAGCTTCTTGCAATGGTAAAACCACTAAAGAAGGTCGTCAATGAAGAGTTCTATGTCTTGACTAATGATGAATATCCAACCGAACCTCGTACCTACCGTAATTATTACGGCAAATTAATGGCGAAGTTGGGTATTCCCAAATTAAAATACCATGGGCTTCGTCATAGTTTTGCCACTCGTTGTATAGAAGCTGGTTGTGACTACAAAACCGTTAGTGTATTGTTAGGGCATTCTAATATTTCAACAACTTTGGATTTATATGTTCATCCAAATATGGAACAGAAAAAGCGGTGTATTGCAAAAGTATTCAAGTCTCTTGGTAAATGACGAATAAAGAGTGGGAGGATGTTCAAATGCAATCCTCTCACTCTCGATTCCAACATGATTGGCGATTTTTGAGTTCGTAAAAGCGAGTCTGCAAATAAGCAACTGGCTGAAATTTATTAACAAATGTACAATCTTACATTTTACGCAGTGGATTGCGTATTTTTACGCACTACAAAGAGGATAGGCTATTTCCTATTTTAGGATGCTATTCGGAAGTTGGCTAAATCAATCTTAGGAATCTGGCAGGTTGATGTCGTTAAATTGGTAAGCGTTTGGACAATAGTCCTGTGTTCATGTTCATCATCGAGTATCTTCACTTATGGGGCGGCATTGCTCCGGCATACCGACATTGGAACTTGAATTATGAAAAATGATTCCTAAAAGAGTTCGCAAAAGAGCAAGAACAGTTCCTAAAAGAACCTACGGAGTTCACAAAAGAGTTCATAAAAGAACAGTTGGGTTCGTAAAAGAACTACTGAAATGCGCTTCTACGTGGCTGCTATCAAACAGCCAGCAGAGGCACTACACGCCAATCCGAAACATAGAGTTGCGTGGCGAGTAAGCACACTTCATCTTCGCAATAAAGCCATATCCTGCTTGCCTGGGATTGGCAACTTCTCACGAGCGATTTATCGCTTGGGGTATTGAGTTACCCTAACTCAATAGAGGTCGTATAATGGGCAAGCCCAGGACGCAATTAAGTGTGCAAATTTCGCTTTTTGTCGAGAAAGATGAGGAAGAGGCTGGCGAAAAGAAAAAGTGCTTAAATAACGCTATTTTTCATCCAATCAGCTTGCTGGAAAATTGGCACTCTCAAACGACCGCTTGGTCGCTTGGGGTATTAGGCTCCCCATACAAGATAATGTCTGTACAACGGGCAAGCCCTTGGCTTAAAAAGATAGGTTTGGGAGATAAGACGGCAACGACCAGTTTCAAGAATTATCATGAAACCAGTCGTTGTACTTAACTTTGGCTTATACAAGAATATACGCTTTGAGAATAAAGTCAAGTGGAGAGTCAATAGTGGTAATCGGGCATGAAACGATAAATGCCGCGGTTTTCCTGAACCACCATCCGTTTGTTCGTGAGAAACTTAATTGTTTCCACAATCTTATTGTGATTCAATTTTGTTCCTGCCAGTTCGTAGGCAGTGGTCAGTTCTTCTTCCAAAGCCTTATATCCCGAAATAGTCTCTTTTCCCTCAAAAGCCAGTTCGAGAGCCTTGCGATGGGTGGATTCGTGAATGTTCTTACCTGGGGAGAATGGTTCTTGCTTGGGACGACCAGCACTTTTCTTGGTCGGCACATAGTCCGGCAGAAGTTCGGGAAGCGATTGGTCATTGATGTAGAAAGCGAATGGCAGGAAGTCCTTTGAGCGGGTATGCACACTTTCCACTTTGCTGATGTTGCTGTCGTCCTTGTCTTTCTCAATTTGGATGACCGTTTCCGCTTTGTTGTTGATTTCCGTGCCAATGTGTCCACGGGCATTTTCATCACTTTTGTTCTGGTGAAGGATGGTGTGAAGATGAATCTGGTATTCGTCAGTCCACTGCATAAGTTTGGATATTATACATGTGGCTTCACTTGGTGAATTGATGTCGTAAACCAAGTCACGTATTCCGTCAATCACCACGAAACCGAGACCCTCAATCTGACTGATAGCATCGTCTATAATAGCTAAACGCTCCTTCGGATTGAACTTGCGTAAAGCGAGAAAATAGAAACGGTCACAATCCTGATTGGCAGGCAACTCTGCCTGTTTCATTATACGATGCATTACAATCATGCAATGGTTTTGACTCTGTTCGGTGTCAATGTAGAGGATGCGGTTCTTCCCAGCGGGAAAATCCGTTGTGTAGTTAAGGACTTCCTTTCCGGACAAAGCTGCTGCCACCATAGCCGACACGTTGAAGGTCTTTTTGCTTTTTGCCTTGCCAATGGATGCACTGAAATTTCCCAATGTCCCGATAGCCACTCCGCCTATACTCAGGACTTCCGGCTCCTGTTCGTACACCTTTTCCAAACTGAGCATAGTATCTTGCCATCTCGTAGTGATTTGAGCAAGCTCCTCAATGGGTGTTGCCGTTTCCATATTCACCAGTTTTTAGGATTAGGCTTGCGACGGTGTGAGGCATACATCGCTTCGTTTTCTTCCTCATAGGTGAGAGGTGCTGAAGTTTTGCGAGATGCCTCTAGCCATTTGTCGAGCTCGTCACGATAGATATAAAGGTGCTTTCCTTGTTTGATAACCGGAATGTTGTCCTTCTTTATCTTGTAATAAAAGGTGGAGACTGGCATTTTCAGATAGGCACAGGCTTCCTGCACTGTCATTGGTACGTGCAAATTCTCTTTTGGTTCGCTTTGGCGGTTAAGAGTGTCCCTAAGTAAATTTTCCATTCCTGCGATTTTCTCGCACAGTTCGCCTACCACTTTGGGCAGGTCGTTAAAAGTCAAATCTGTTGTGTTCATACCTTCAATAATTAGAATTAATATGCTGCAAACCAACAGAATGAAATTTTGCAGAAATCTGTCAGCCGGAACAATGATTACCGTCTGCACGATTTAATTTTCAAGTATTGTTGTGAAAGTGGAAATCTCCTTTGTCCGGCACGTCAATAGGAATGTCGCATGGGACATTGACGCGCAAATTGGCTTCCAGATATTCAATATCGGCGTTGCGCAATTCGTATGGGAAAGAAGATTTAATGAATATCGCTCTGTCGCGACGGGAGACTCCAAGCCGTTCACCGATATTCCAAGCTAAGTGTCTTAAAGAGGGAGAACTGATTTTTGCTTCTTTAGTTGAATGGATTGGCTGACAATCATTAACCCGGTTTTCGGCAATACACTCTATATTCTGGAATAGTGTGCTGATATTCTCTTTTGAGAGATATTTCGAGGTCTTTTCCACTACATATTCGCGGATAGCTATCATGATGTCCCTTTTCCGTTTCACCTCCTTCAGTTGCTCTTCCACAAGAATGCTCTCATATCTCTCCAAACTATCAGGTATCTGTTCCTCTTCGACTGGATCTTGATTAGCATTTTGATGGCTGCTTTCTTGTGAACATTCGCTTTGTACTTGCTTATTTGTAGTACTACTTGAGATTGTTGTAAAAAGCCCTGCCATTACTTTGCGGAATATGGCAAAGGTCAAAATAAGCATTACCAAAGAGATAATAAAAATGGTGGCATCAAATAGGATGTTGTGATTGAACTTTTCACCGATATTGTATGCGGTGAGTGCCGAGAGTGAAACGATGACCACTCCAGCCAAACTGCTGATATCAGCTGCTTTCTGAACTTGTATATTATTCTCCATATAGTTGTGATTGTTTACTGTTTTATGGCGTAAAGTTCAGCACTAATTTCCATATAACCATAAATACTAATGGTTATTGGACTGATATTTACAAATAATTTATGGTTAGAATATGAATCATACTCGAAAATCATACTCTAACCATATAAAAGAGGCAAAAATGACCGTTAATACTTACGGATCAAGGAAATTTTGTTGCTGGCTTTTCGCTTGTTGCTATCCACCACTTTCATGTATCGTTGGGTTGTGGTGATGCTCTTGTGTGCCATGATGCTTTGGATGGTTCGGATGTCTGTTCCGGCAGCAGCCTGTAAAGTGGCGAATGTCCTTCGATATGAATGGAAGGTGATGTTTTTGGTGATACCTGCGGCTCGAATCCACTCTTTCATGGGGTATTGCGTCCAGCATCTTTTCAATCCTTTGAATACCAGCCCTGTCTTTTCGGGAGAATAACCAATCAATTGCAAGGCTTCGTCACTAATGGGGATGATGTCTTCTGTTTTTGTCTTTTGAGTGACGGTGTGGACGCATTTTCCTCCGGCAGCAAAGTCCACGATTTCTTCCCATCGCAAAGTGAGAATATCGCTGATTCTCAGACTTGTAAGGCAAGAGAATAACGAGGCTGTTTTCAGAACCGGTATCTTGCAAGGTGTTTCTGCCAATCTGTACAGTTCATCTATGCTCAGGTAGTCTTTCACTACATCTTCCGGCTCTATCTTGTCCAAGAAATCATTTACATTGGAGTGAATCAACTTGTTGCGATAGAGTATTTTGAGAAATCCTCTGAATGTGGACCAGTAGCCCACAGCCGAATTGCGTGATATGGGACGCTCAGGACGTCTAAGCTGTTTCGCATTAAGCAGATACTCTCTGAACTTGTTGCATAAGTCCACATCAATTTCCTCGAACGAACATTTTCCACCCACGAAATTGAAGAAATGCAGATATACGAACTCCCATTTCTGGTCGTGCCTGCGGAGTGTCTTCTTATAATAGGCAAGAAAATCTCCTTTCATCTTGCTCTTGTCAAAGAAATCGTACCGCTCATTTACGATGGATTCAAAACGTCGGCATCGGATGGCTTCCGCTTTTTCCGACATGACGGCATTAAAGTTCTGTTCCCGTTGGTTCTTTGGTTCGGCGTAGATGTAGATACCCAAAGATTCATGACGGATTACCTTCATACTTTCTTTGTCGCGATAACCGGGATAATAATCCAGATAGAACGACAACATGTTTTTCTTTAGAGGTCTTGTCCTCAATGTTACAGTTTTACATTCGTGCATAATGATATGTTTTTATAATTGGTGATTAATTTGTTGCAAACCAATACAATGAAACAATGCTGATGACTGCCATTGCTGAAAATGATTCTTGTCTGTGCGGAATAATTCTCAGATACCGGATTTTTCAGCCATCACCTTGTCAAAATCCTCTTTCAACAGGAACATGGACTTTCCGTGATGCATCTTCCGTATCTTGTTATACCTCGCATAATTGTAGACATCATCCCTGCGGAGACTATATTTTTCCATTGCTTCGGTTACGCTGTAATACATTTCCCGTTGGTCGAAACCTCCGCTTTTGATGATGTCGATATGGTCTTTTGAATATTGGACTTTGCCATAAACAACACGGGACGGGATTTTATGGCGATGTACAAATGAGCATCTGGCATCTTTGCTCATACCATAGATTTCCTCCATTTGTTCCGCACTAATCCATTCCTTTATATTGTCTGCAGCCTTGTATTTGGCAAAGAATCTGTCAACTGACAGTTGCACGTAATAATTGAACCCACCATGACTGATTTTAGGAATGTCGTTTTCACGGCATAGCTTGCAAATGGTTTTTCTGTTCATCTGATAGGTTGCCGCAATTTGCTCGGATGAGTAATAACCTTCAGGGATTACAAAGGTCTCTTTCGGCAGGTCGCTTTTCTTTTCCCGTTTCTTGGGTGTATATGTTCCATCACGATGCTCTATATAGACTTTGTCAAACTCGGAACGTTGCACCATTGTCCGGCTTCCTTGCTTGAACCGTTTGATGTCGTATTTGTTGACATAGTAGCTGATATTAATTTTGGTAAGTCCGTATTTCTCGGTGATTTCATCGTAGGTATAATAGTCGGGATTCAGCTTCTCCTGCTTTTCCTTAATCGCGTCTATATGGGCACGGGAATAATACACCTCGTGGTGGCGGTTGATTCGGGGGATATTGTGCCGCAGGGCAAAGGTAGCAACAGCATTACGGCTCATACCGTACTTTTCCATGACCTGCTCCGGGGTATAATAACAGTCCGGATTAATTTCTTCGGCAAGGTCGGCAAAGTATTTGTCTATAAGGGTGCGGTTGTAGAACACACGATTGCCTTCTTCTACTTTTGGGATGTTGTATAATTTGCATCGACGATACAGTGTTTTCTTCTGAATTTGGTATTTCTCCAGAATCTCATTCGTGGTGTAATAGAGAACGGTCTGTTTCCGTCCATAGCTGCGTTTCTTGTAGTCGGGTGCATTGTCGAACATTTTTTCAATGTCGGCTTTGCGTATAATGGTGCGCCCGCGAAGTTGCAACGCCCGAATGATACCAGCAGCCATGTGTCGGTATATGGTGGCGCGACTGATGCCTAAAAGGGTTGCGGTTTCGGCAGGGGAGAGATACAACTTGCTTCCTACGATACCGACTTCCTGCATGGGCTGCTCATTTTGCCGTTCCTCGTATTCCTGTAACCTCTGCTTCCGCTTCTTCTCTTTGTACGCTTTTTCATTGCACGATTTGCTGCAATAGCGTGTTACCATCGTGTGTGCTATAAATGGTTTGCCGCACCACTGGCATTTTCTTTGGATTTCCATATATTAGTCGCCTTTAATTTCGCCTATTCTGTCTCAATGCGTCTCACAATTTCTCACAGCGTCTCACACTGTGTCTTCTATAGCGGTTCCGCTCATTTTCATAGCGTCTCACATCGTGTCCAAGATGTCGCTATGATGAGTGCGAAGTGTCCGCTTAATTGTTCAGCGGTAGAATTATGGTACAAAATAATGCTGGAAATCCGCAACCAGTCAGATTTGACTGAAAACCATATAAAAAGAAAAGCCGCTGGTTATCAGCGACTTTCTTTTAATTGGCTATGGTTGCTTATGGCAGTTTCTAAGCTATCATTTGCCGATGCAAAAATGTTCAAAAATATTCCCAAGTACCATGTCGTTCGTAACTTCCCCCGCAATATCGCTTAGATGGAAAATACATTCGCGGATATCTTGTGAAACAAAATCTCCGGATAGATTTTCTGCTATCCCTTGTTGGACCCGGTGGATGGCTTCCAAGGCATGGGTCAAAGCCTCGTAGTGGCGTATATTCGTGACAATGACATCGTTTTGGGTAACCGTGGGCAGGTTAGCGGCAGAGATTAGCATTTGCTGAAGCTTGTCGAGGTTGGTACGCCCTTTGGCAGAGATGGAGATGCATTGCACATTAGTAGCGGCCAGGGTGAAACTGGGGGTGAGGATGGTTGAGGCATCCTGCACCAGATCGGCCTTGTTGAATACGAGAATGAGCCGTTTCCCTTCGCAACGGGGAAGTATCTGGGCAGTTAGTTGTGGTATCCGTGAGACGGCATTCGTGGCATCAACTACCCAGAGCACGATTTCCGCCTGCTCCAATTTCTGGAAGGTTCGCTCAATTCCTAGGCTCTCGATGGTGTCGCTCGTTTCGC